>Ga0214542_1002463_pt1 | contig 38245 bp, 13 predicted proteins | sample CNSS1metaG_FD_160096 | JGI IMG/M metagenome (GOLD analysis project Ga0214542, IMG submission 160096) | Root nodule microbial communities from cowpea collected in UCLA plant growth center, Los Angeles, California, USA - CNSS1 | ecosystem: Host-associated > Plants > Roots > Nodule | place: USA...
TAAAGATATTTAATAAAAAATATGAATTTTAATATAAAAATTAAATTTGGTTTTAATTTGGAGAGGGACCAAATTGGTTAATGTTAACAAAAATTGGGACCTAATTGAACAAAAATAACAAATATAAAGACCAAATTGAATTTAGAACATTGACTTTGATACGTGACACGCTACTGGGTTGACACGTGGACATTTAAAAAAAAATTAAAAAAAAATTATTTTTTTTTAAAAAATTCAAAAAAACCACGAAGTGACATGTGGCACACTCCTAAATTGACACGTGTACATTTAAAAAAAATTAACAAAATTTAAAAAAAAAATAAAAAAAAAATTCAAAAAAACCACGAAGTGACACGTAGCAGTCATTGTTCATGGCCATTAATGCTTTAAACAGTGTTAGCAAAAAAAGACCCAATTGAACAAAATTGACGAAAATTAAGACCTATTTGAATACAAAATCAAAATTAGGATTTATTTGAAAAAACTTGACGAAAATTGTGACAAAAAAGATATATTAACCTAAAGAAAAAATTAGAGTAAAAGTAAAGTGAATCATAAATTAAATATTGAATACATATGATTCTATAATTGAAACCTAACTTGATCCTCTAAGTATCTTTTTGTAAATAATGTATTGTAACACGCACTGAAAATAAAAAATATAAAAATATGAAAATAGAAGATTTCTCTCTCTGGATGAGACGGGGCCTAACCACATAAAAGTCATCCACCATTTCAGAAAATTTTATAATATAATATTATTTTAAAAGTTAAATAAACTATATAAAACTATAATTTATCATGAACATAATTATTAAAATTGTATGTCACTTTTTTATTATAAATTTGATATATTTATTTCATTTATTTAAAATCAAAATAAGAATTTTATAAAATAATAGTTGACGCAACATAAACTTACAATTGAAACCGGTCTTCAAATTAATCCATAATCTAAATAAGATATATTCAACTAACTCAATAAATTTAATAATTAAATAAAAGCTTAAAATCCACTGATACCACTCTCCAAGTGGAGGAGATGGAGACAGAAGGAAATATACTTGGTCAAAGTGTGATCTCATACTAAGATTTGGAGGGGAAAAAATCTATCATGGCTGGATAACTTATTGGTGCAATTTTTCCGAGGTCCAATCTGGTCTTTATGTCAGTGTCTTTATGTCCGTGTCAGGATCTGAGTGGTTGATATATTTTTGAACTTTCTGATTTCCGTGAGATAATTTTGATCAGATAAACACAAACAAAGATGTCATCTCAAAAATAAAATAAAATAAAATTTCATAATTTTTTTTTAATGAATAATAATATTTTAGTTGACTTCTCTTGATGGATTTTTAATTTATTATTCCAATCACCATTCATAGAATAGTAAGTTAAAAATAATAAAAAAATAGTCAAAATATCAATATTTATCTTTTATATCTTCTTAATTTTACCCTTAATATTATTTTTATTATGGAAGTCAATAAATTATATTAAAAAAATCTTAACCACATCTACTGGTCCCATTCTATTAACCATATGTACTAGTGATAGAATATTAAAAAGGACTATAGTAGTTTGACATAATTATCATTTTTACACCCATTTCATACTGCATTTTATCATTTTTAACCTTTTTTTTATAAATTTTCAGAATAACCATTCTCTAAACACTATATAATACAGTTCCTTTAATTGTTTTTGTTAAGAAATAATATATTGATTACCTACTTAAATATACATAGTAAACAAAAATTTCATTTAATTTATCAATTATCTCAAAATGTTATGTTTCTAATTGAGATGGTAGTATTATCCAAGATTTTGATGGGGAAAGAAGGCAGTAAATCCACATCCAATTGGTGGAGAAAAACATTCTTTAACAAAGTATTGTAAATATCCTGCCTTAATCTACAAATCTAAAGGCTAAATTTTTTTATCCAGAGATGAAATTAAACACTAAACTCAAAATAAAATAAAATGGAACATGTGACTACGTCCAAACAGCAACTATCTTCAATTTCACCCCCACGTAGAAAACTAAAAAATGAAAAAGAAAAGTATTAGTAATACCCAATCCCTTTAACTTTCTTTTTCTCCGTTTTCTGCCTGAACTATGCACATAACTGACCTGTTCGAAACCGACTTCATTCTGTATAAAAGCTGAGTCCTGCCTCTCAACTTATTCAGGTTTTCGACATGAAATGATCGCAAACTTAATGAGACCCTTCTTGTATCCCTCTATCATCAATGGCATTGCCAATGCTCCTTTTATCGTTTTTTGTCCTGACAAAAAGAAGTCATAAAATACAAATCAACAAGTTTCTAGTCCGGGACAACAAAGTAATCAAATACTAATCAACAACTGCAAAAGGAAATCAAGAAATTAAGTAAGGAAACGCAGAAGTCCACATTGACAGCATATAGTGTAGCGCTTTAAAAATAGTTAGTGAATAAGAAAGTATTTAAAAAGAAGGTACAAGTTCATTTTTTGTCATCATTGGCAAGAGCAGAATAACTTGGAACATTTTTTTTTCTTTTGCTACATACTTTATACATGTCTTGTAATTGTAAACCATTATTTTTCCCTCTTTGGTTACCTATTGATTCAACGAATACTTTTTACTTGATTTCTTTAATAATCTTTTAACCAATCTTAAGCATAATGGGATATTGAGATATTTAAAAATCATTAATAAAATTAATACTTTATCAAGTAAACCATTTCTTGAACATTTTCATAACTAGAATTTTCAAATGTTTTAACTTTTAAATTTAATATAGAAAAATTTTGATGAAAAAAGGGAAGACAATTATTTTAAGAATAAAATAAGAGAGTTTCACAATGTTTACAAAAACAAACAAACAAGTTGGGATGTTGAATTGTAAGATTTATAATATTTAATAAAAAATTAAAAAATTCAACTTCCAAACATATATTCCGGTGGCATAGTTAAGATGGAAGGAATGTTTGATTGAAGAAAGGAAAGGAAAGGAAAGTGAGACAAATTTTCTATGACTGTCCTGGAATTTTCACTACTAAATCTAAGTAAGTGGTTGGATTCAGCCATTTATGTGTAAAAATGTCAATTTTCTGGTAAATGTCATGCACTCAGTTGCGTGTTTTAATCTATTTCACTAAACACACAGACCAACTATGTTCTTGGCTGTGAAGGCTAATGGAAATAATCATCAGTGACATACACTTGCGATAGAAGATGAGATTTTGCTTTGTAATTCGAGCTTACCACTGGTCAAGAGTGAAGTGAAACCCTTCCATGTCAAGGCTGAACGTATCACTGCTGGCCAAAATGGAGCAACAAATCGAGACCAATCTTCTGACTTGATGTCCTACATAAATATCAACCATGTCAAAACAGCAATACAATTTACTTGGCCTGTCTCCGCACAGTGACCATATGCATATATTATAATATTGAGAAAGCACTTATTAGCTATGTGTATTGGGTACCTGAAGTGAAAGTGATTTAAGCAATTTGATATAATCAGAAGCTGAGCACCAGGCTGGAAGATAATACGCATCACAAATCTTCTTCAACAGATCTTGCTCCCATGGTTTTAGGGATTGTTCGTCAGGGCCAAGATCCCTGTGGCACCATGTTACTATTATTATGGTGCCACCTGGTGCTGCTACCCGAGCCAACTCTCCAACAAACTGTCAGTGGCATGTGAAACAAACATTAATTCGATCATGGTTAAGGTTTAACTATTGTTCGAAGTGTGAAGCAGAAAACTTATATGAGATTAACAGCGTACAGAACAGAAACAAACATTAATTCAATCATGGTTAAGGTTTTAATCTGTTGTCAGTCACAAGTAAAGCATATATATAGTGGAAGAGAAATTAAATTGAAACCTTAGTTTTGTCAGGCATATGCTCTCCACTCTCCATGGACCACACCAGATCAAACTGCGCATCAGGGAATGGTTGCTCCAGAGCGTCAGCAACCTGAAAAGAAACCTGCAATAATAGAAACACGGAATCAAATATTTTATACTTATATTATATTATAACAGCTACACGTGCATAAATTCTACAGAAGTTATAAAGAACTTTGAAAAATGTGTAAATTAGATCCAAAAGAAACAAATGCCCAGAAATTAAGACCTTGTGAGCCAATCCTTGAGCTGCAGCAAGAGCATTAGCTCTTTGAGCTTGAACAGGACTCAGAGTGATACCAACGCTGGTTGCCCCAAATTTCTGGGCCAAGTATCTAGAACTGCCCCCTATGCCACACCCAACATCAACTATTCTCTTCGGCCATTTCGTACGTTCCTCTAAACAACCCAGAACATAATCAAAATATTAGTCAGCAGCAGTTAATAGTCAGTTACCACTTTCAAACAACTAAAATCGAAAAAAAAACAAATAACTCAGTATCAAAAGATCCAAATCCAAATGATTGGTAAACAATTGGTAACAGTATACGTACACCAATGAGTATGATGAATACACACACTGTTCTATAGAAAATAAAACCGGTTTCCAACTGTTAATAATTGCAAAAAGAGAGTGAATGAAAGCAAGAGTGTGTTGACGAAACAAAAAGAATACCAGATATAGAGGCAAAACGAAGCGACTCTTCGATCATTCGGATCTGAGCCGCGCGATGATCCGAAACCGAAACGGTGGAATCCGGGTCGTAGAAGCCATGGTGCATGTGGTCGCCCCAGATGTTCTCCCATATGGAAGACGACTCGTCGTAGAACTCGGCTATTCCCTTCTGCAGTTGCTTGTCGTCGTCACGTTGCGGTGGCAATACAACCTCCCGTCTCTCGGCGTTGGTGGTGGAGGCCCGAATTGGAGTCCATGACCCGCGTCCGACCCGGATTATGGCGAAAGAGGTTGGGAAGTGAGGGGATTGGGAAGGAAACGTGTGGATGCATGAGATTGGAGAGGTGTTGGAGATGCGTGCCACCGTGTCCATGTCTCCCCCACACACACACGCTCTTACATTCACGGGTAACGCTCAATATAAAGCAACGACGCGAAATCCAATGGGTTGCTATGTACTGAAAAGGAAATGAAAAGAATATTTCATTCACACTCGTTATTTTCTGCTCCCTTCCTTGAACGACTCACTTTTCGGAGGTGACGTCACGCCATCTTCCTTGGCTGCGCTTGTAGTAGCTCCCACATCTGTGCTCTTTTAACCACTAAATAATTTTAATAAATATACGGTATAACTTATTTGTACTGTTATTATATATCTATATATATATATATATATATATATATATATATATATATATATATATATAATTTTTAAATTTTAATATAAAATATTGTTAATATCCGAATTTTTTACATATTTTAATTTTAAAACTTAAACAAATTAATATAATATTTTTAATTCAATTATAGTTTAAGATAAAATGTATAAAAGATTACTTGTAAAAACAAATTTTAATTTCAAGATTAAAATTAAATAACTAAAAGTATATTTAATTATTATTATTATTATTTATTATTATATATTTTTTAGATATATATAATAATATTATATTAGCAGATGATTATGTAATGTTATTAAATTAATATATAAAATAAAATTATATTTATTAAAATAAAGTGAAATATATAAAAAGATAAAAGAATAATTATTGATAAATAAAGAAAAAGAGAAGATTGTTGAGTCCTTTTTATTTTTTATTTTTTTATTTTAATATGCGAAAATTACTTAAAAGGAGGCAGTACACATCGTTGTAAATTTTTTATCTAAAACAAAATTTTTAATTAATATTTGTGTTAGGTTAAGTTTAACAATAAAGTTAAATATACTTACAACTTTTTTCAGGAAAAAGTTACCATTGTGAGGAAAACGAAAAAGAAAAAGTGAGAAAAATCTGACTGTACTACAAAATTTCAAAATTTGTATTAATTAAAATTTAAGAAAATTTAAATTAAAGACAATTGGGTCAATTCAAACCATTGCACGAAACATACGTATTAAAATCGAAAAGTTAATATCGATCACGACACGACGTTATTATCATTAGCTTGACTGATACTAGGTGATGTATAAATATTATTTTGCTTAAATTTTTAATATTATATTAAATAACATTGAGTTAAATTTTCGAATGTTTTGTTAGTATTCACTATGAGATGCTAACTTTCATTTATACTAAAATTTACCAAATGATATTATAAATTGCAATTAGCATTGGTCATTCATATTTTATTAAGCCCACACTGTATTATATTAGGTATATACACGATTTCTATTAGTTTCACATGACACATTAAAAATAATAATATTTTAACTAATAAATTTTAACAACGTATAACATGATATGTTATTTTTTAAATAATTTTGAAGTATTAAAAATGAAAAAATTGAGAAATGAATAATCATTTAAAAGATGTCACCTAAAATTATAAGAGAAAGTTATCAAAATTTAGTAGTCAAATTGTTATTTTTTTTAAAAATATTAAAATTTTATGACACGTAAAAATTAGTTGAAACCGTGAACAGAGGAGATATGGCATTAGAGGTGAGAGTTAATGTTTCTATATAAGTTTGTTGAAATAAGATGATGATATTATTTATTTTAGAATAAATTTCATCATACTTTTATTATTAAAAAATTATCAAAAATATATATTTAAATCATTATCAGACTATTGAATATACTCGAATAATAATAATAATCTTTCTAGGAAACTCTTGTTTTATAATCCTTTTCATTGTGACACTATCGTTGTCATAATCAGCAATTTTTTTCTGCCTAATACGTCTCCGTGAAACCAGTGATGGACCTTTGTGGTAGCAGGGAGGGGCCATGGCCCCCCAAAATTTTGATTTTTTTTTTTAAATTTTAGGTATTTTAATTTTTTTTATGTTATAGATATTAGATAATATATTATAAATTAATGATGATTAAATTAAATATTTTATTTTTTTTATAAATATAATAATTAATGTTAATAAGTAATAAAATATAAAATCAAACATAATAAAGAATAAAGAATACAAAGATTTATCAAGATGTGTTTATTATTATTTTTCATTATGGTTTGACCTTCTTATAAATCGTTTTCATTTCTTATTCTTAAATTTTTTTCTTTTGTTTTTGAAGAGAAAAATATTTATTTTTTCGCTCTTATTTCTCTTTGTTCTCTTTCATTCACGAGGAGGAAAAGAATTAGGTAATTCTTTTATCTTACTTGATAGTGAAATATTAGTTTAATAAATTATTTAATAAGTCTCTTTTATATTAATTTTTATTTTATGAACATAGAAGTAAAAGTATCTTATTGTGTGTTTTTTTATAACCGGATACTGTGGTTCATTATATGACTTGAGTTTCTCACAAATAGTTCTCATCTCCCATTCTCACCTATTTTCTTTTGTTTCTTAAAGAGAAAAAGATCTACTATTTTTGCTCTCATATATAAGTTGTTGTCTTCCATTCTCGAAAAAATAAAGAAGAAAGTAATTCTCTCGTATCACATGATAGTGAAATATTAGTTTAATAATTGTATATTAATTTATTTAATGAGCTTGTATATTAATTTTTTATTTTATCAACATAAAAGAAAAAATATTGTATTGTGTGTTTTTTTTAACTGGATTTTAAGTGTGGTTTGATTATCATCGAATTTTCTTTTGATATTTACGTCTCTCAGTTTTTTATTAGATTATGAAAATTTATTTTTTAGTATTTTTTTTAAATAGGTATACAAATTCAAGTCTTTCATATATTTATTTGTAATCTTTTTTTTTAGTTATCGTTATACTAAATTATGTATTTATTTTTATTATATTAGTGACAATAATTAAATATATAAATTTTGAACGTATTATTTTGGCTCTCCCGACAATGTTGATCAAGATCCGCCAATGCGTGAAACGTTTTTTCAACCTTGTTGTCGTTTATTTATTTGGAAGTTCCTAAAATTCCAAGAATGCAATGTTTTCGAATTTTGAATCCTTATCATCAAAACACCATGTGAGGAAAATAGTGCAGAATGTTCTCTACAATTCTGGACCTTTGCCCGTTTTTCTGGTCCTTCTTAAAATGTCGCGTATTTTTGTCCTCTTATTTAGGCAAATTAGTTCTGAGACGTAACTCTAAAACATTAATTGGTTCAGGTCAGCGTCACCGTCTACTACGTGGTTAAGATCTTATAAAAAAGTTGAGTCCGTTTAAATACGGGATTTTGAACCTTTGTCTCTTTCTGTGAGTTAAATCAGCAGCACCTTCTCGCGCAATGGACCAACTAATATTGAAATCAAGTTTAATATAATGCATTATTTATATATATATATATATATATATTAATATTAGATAAAGTTTAAAATAAAGTTTTTAGTAGTTAATTGAAATCAAAATCAGGTTGTTGTCAGAAACTAGGAATTAAATATCTATCTGATTTTGAATAAATTTAATAACTTTAATTTGGATCTATACCAGTTATAATGGATTTATATTTTAATTTGGATTACGTATTTGTGTTCGACTCGTGTTTGATACTTTAAGATACTTTAATTATATTTATCAAATAAGTATCTAATTTATAAAATTGTAATACATTACAATAAAATTTTTAAATAGTGACTAATTTTAGTGACAAAAATAATTATTCACCGCGTGTGACCAAATTAACAACTAAAATAGTTCCAAAAAATTATAATCAGTCTTTAAATTGATAATTAAAATAGTTTCAATTATGAATTGGTTTTAAGATTGGTCACCAACATTAATTACCAAGTTTTGGCTACCAAAATAATTGGTTGAAAATTTAGATTCACATGTTATAATAATCTTATATTTATTATATATCATCTCCTATTATTTTGAATATAAATATATTAATGTACCAGATACATATAGTATTCCTTGAAAATTAGTCATTATATTTCTGTAATTTATTTTTAAAATGATGTGACCTTTGATCAAGAATAATATCATATTAAACTGAAATTATCTGATTAATTATTGAAGTTAAACTCTCATGAGTACAATACATGAAAAAAACCCTGATGAATAGACAAAGCTTCGGGATAAGGAAAAGGTAAAGGTAAAACTTTATGTTATGACGTAAAAATACAATAAAACAAAACTGGTCAAAAATTGGTCGAAGCAAATAATCAAGCGATAAAACAAAAAGGACAATGATATTTTAACCCATCTTTTTTTATCCACTTTGAATCCATCACTTTAATCACCATTAGATTATCACATCACATTACTAAAAAGAAATCAAAATAGATAATCTAACGATAAGTACAATACTAAATTAAAAATAGATAAAAAAAGATAGATTAAAATATCATTTTCCAAACAAAAATGAAATGTCCTATAAAAAAATCAAGCAACATAATTATGATGAAGAAAAGTAAAGTTCCCTTATACACCAAAACCAATATAATCTGGAAACATAACCTTAACTTAAACAACAAACATGCTATAGTCAATGGCGGATTTTGAGCAAAAATTTTGGAAGGGCTAGAATAATATAATTTTTTGATCATTTGATTGGACCATTAGTATAACACTTTAAAAAATGACTCTTCTATAAAACAATTGGATCGTTAAATTGGATTATTAGTATAATGTTTTAAATACTTTAAAAGATGTGAAGAAATATAATTTAACTGGTTTTCATCTTCACGTGTAGCTTTCCTTTTACTACTCCTACAAAATAAATTCATTATTTTATTCTTCATCGATATGCTTTTTTTTAAATATACTAAAAAATAATTTATCATAATCTAATAAAATATTGAGAGACATAAGTATTAGAAGAAAAATATATTATAATCAAGTCACAATTAAAAATCGGTTATAAAAAACATATAATACATGTTTATAAAAAATATATAATACATGTTTTGTTTTCTTTTATTATCATAAAAAGTAAGTATACAAAAGGCTCATGATATAAAAAATAATTTTAATAACTATTAAAGTAATATTTCATCATCAAGTAAGACAAGAGAGAGTTACATTCTCTTTCTTCAAGAAATGAAGGAAACAGATGAGAAATGAGAGCAAACATAATGAGTACGTGTCTAACTTCATTTTTTTTTTTCAAAAAACATATGATAGTGAGAGATGAGTACAATTTTGTCAAAATTTTAAAAGACAGAAGAAAATAAAATTATTTTAATAAATGTTTGATTTAATTACTCTTTTGGTTATTGTTTCCAAAAATGTAAGTTGATCTTCTTGTTCTTTTACTTTCAATTTAGTGGCAATTTGATATTTTTAGAAAAAAACAGATACTAGAAGACTAATTAAACCTAAATATTTTTTTATTTTTTATTATTTATTAACATTAAATATTGTATTTTATAAAATAAATAAAGAAACACAATTTAATTATCATCAATTTTTAAAATATATTATTTATAATTTTAAAATTTTCAAAATTTTTAAAAATTAAAAAAGTGGATATATAATTTTGAAAAAAATCAAAAATATTTGGAGGTCTAGGCCCTCCCTACTCCTATGAGGCTCCGCCTCTGGCTATAGTGTTTATTTATTCCACACCACCATAGGAATAATTTTATTCACTCTAAATAAACCAAAGTATACAACTTATTGCCAAGTCCAACAGTAAGTTAGACCTATTGATAAATATAATACAAAGAAGAAAAAAAAAATACTAATTATATACAACTTGCATCATTCCAGAAACTTCACCATGCAATGTATTGAATAATGTGATCACATAAACCAGATAATTTAATTTGTAATAGCTTTTTTGGCCTCATTCTGGTAATCATCTTTTTCTTTCAGCCATAGGTCAGCAAAAGCACAATTCTTCCAAGCTTCAAACCATGGTCCTCCACGAGTATAATGAACAGCCTTAGGAAAAGTAGTGGGGTCACTCTCAACAACCTTGTTATGTCCCTCAAGGAAGTTCCAAACAAAAGGAATCGACCCAATTTCATCATCTTGCAGCCACTGAAACCTGTGAAGAAAAGCACCGGTTTGTGTGTTCACAATTTCAGGACTCAGAACACTGTTCTTGGGGTGCCCACAATTGTACAACACCATAGAAGACCAATTCTTTCTGGGATACACAGTTTGCACTGCCCCATCCATTTTTGTTGTCTCCTTTGGAGCATAATCATGTTGCACACACATCACAGCATACTTGTCATCGATCAAATCTCTCAGCTCTCTGATATCTGCAAGATAGAGGAAATCGCAGTCCACAAACATTGCCCAACCTTCGTAGTTCGCCAATTTTGGAGTCAAAAACCTCGAAAACGAAAACTCTGTGCTCTCGTATTGGTCCTTTTCACGCCAATACAACCCGTTTTTTCTCAACTCTGATTGCTTGATCGGTGTGATCTCAACTGGGATCGAAGCTTTCTTCAAGATCGAGTGGCAACAAACCTCGTAAGCGACGTCTTCGCGTGGATCATAACCCACGAAAATCTTGAAGGGTTTCAACACATCACCCCCTTTCGCCATCTCACCGCACTGTGTTCAATGTTCCTCTTTGTTCAAACAATAAAACGATTGAAATCGAAACTCTTAATCCGGAACGATATCAATGAGAAATTCCCAGGAAAATTATAGAGAATATAGAAGCTAAATCTAGTGCCTTCTAATTTTGGAAGGGATGTAGAAACCGCATGTCATTTGGAATCAGATAAAAATTGAACATGGAAAAAAAAAAAAAAATAAAAGAAGAAAAAAAAAAAAAACTAAAGTAGTCAAATAAAGTAATCCCAATTTTGAAGGGGAAACAAGTAAATGAAATGTATAATAAGTAAGTCTTGTGTTTGGTGGAGGAATGAATGGGTGGTTACTTTTGGGTGGAATAACAAAGTTAGAACAAATATTTGTTCACCATATTTTATCCAACAACCACGACTCTGAAAATTGTAAAAAAATTATACTCATACATGATAATAATAAATAGGTTTAAATATTTTTTTCGTCCTCAATTTCGTAGTGTTTGCTGCGGATGATCCTTATTTTGACAGAATATTTAAAATGATTCTCATTTTCAGTAAAGAAGTAACGAAGCACTGTATAGTTGACACTGTTTGTATTACGTTGCATTGGGGTATGTTAATGATTTAAAAAGCGTCACAGAAAACGACCAAATAAAATAAGAATTGCGAAAATGAGAACCATTAATGAGAACTATTTTAAATATTCTGTCAAAACGAGGACCATTGCCAACCAAATAAACCTAATAAATATAAACAAAATTTGAGAGAGTGTCAAATATGATTTGGGATAGAATATAGTTTTAACGGGTGTCGAAATAAATTGGGAGATAAGTTAGTTTAACGTTGGTTGTAACATGGATTTATAGTGATGAATTAGGGAGGTAATTATTTATTGTTTGCTAAATACAAAATAATTCAGTGTCTTATTTCGGAACTACGTTATAGATTTTTTAATGTCTTTATCTTGTTTAACTTAAAGATGAGGTGTCTTGGGAAGATATTTCAGACAACAAAATATTTAACTTTTCATTTTTTTTATAAATAATTATTTTCAAATTTAATTTTATCTTGACTGATCTCTGTTTTTCTATATTTTAGTAGTCATCATTAATTTAGTCAAAGTTTTCCATCTTTATAAAAATAAATTTTGAGCTATTTCTAATTAATTTCTAAAATTTATTTTTATAAACAGTTTTTCTGTCAAGCTGTCTTTAAAATGTTTATCTTCAATATTATTAACAAATCATTATTGTTTTTGGTTCATTTTGTCATATTTTTTTCTCATATTTAAATTTATAAAATAAGAGAATAAATACAAACAAGGCATATTATTTCTATTTTCAATTCACTATGTTTTTATATTTGAAAACGTGATTTTTAAAATAAGTAATCAAATAATTGGATTTAAACAAAAAGTAGTTGAGGTTTTTTCTTTTGTCAATAGTTTAACCCCGATCTAATATAAAAAATATTTGTAAAAGAAGTACCTTTTCAAGAAAAAAAATCGAAGTTAAAGTATTAATATCAAAATAAGATAAAATCTAAGAATTAGTTGAAAAATATATTTTAAAAGCTTTTATTTATATTGAGCAATATTTTAAAACTAGCGGAGATTAAAACTAAAATCTAGAGTGCTTATCTGTGAAAAATAGCAAAATCAAGATAGATAATACCTCTTTTTTTGAAAAATAAAATTAAAATTATGTCATATTTTAATTATGAATTCTGCTTATATTACTCACTAAATGCACTTGAAAACTCCTGATACTAAGCTATTTCTAATACCATTTAACATTAGTAAAAATTTATTAAGAATACATAACTAAGTAAAAACAGTGAAATAAAAATCAAAACCATCTAGTTTTATAATTTAATAAAATTAATTAATAATAATAAAACTGTAATATCCATATTTTTCAAATATAAAGATTATATATATTCGTTGATATTTGTTGGCGGGAAACACTCACTTTTCGTGCTGCCAACGCAAACTGCGATTCAACTCGTTTCTCGTATTACCGCTTTGCTCGCTTCCGTTTCCTCTGATTTTCGTGGCCGTTACCTTCAGCCGCCGCCGCCTTGGCAGAAACCTCCGCCCGCCCGGCGCCGGTATGAGTCTCTTCTCCTCTCTCTTGTTCTCTAATTGAATTCGCAGAGAGATTTGAAAAACACACTAAACCGCTTCTTCTCCGTTCATAGTTATGGACTCAACAACTTCAACACCTTCGCATGCCACATTCTCTGGTATCAATGTTTCTTAGTTCCGAGAATCAGATTCGTTAATCGTTATTTTATTACTGCCGCAATTCTGTTTGTTAAGATAGTAAATCGCATTTGCCGACAACACGGAATTGATCTCATGCTTTCTGAAACTCTAATACTGTGACTCTTCTATACTATTGCATCTCTATTTTGCCTTTGAGATCTGTTTTTAGCTAGGGAAGAAGAAAAGGAGCAACAGGAATAGGTTGAAAAATACTTATGTCCTCCATGAGTAGAAGGATATTTTAAGAGTCATTAGGAATTTAATTTCCTAGGGAGAATGATCTATTGTTTCTATTTTCTTTTAGATTTCGAGTTTCTTTCTTTGAATTTTATATTCGTGCTTTCAAGCAATTTGATAGGAGGGTGAAGTAGCTAGAGTGTATTTTTGGAAAATTGTTATAAAGAGAGTTATTCTCATCAAATTGATCCGAATATCTGATATAGTGTGCGGACTCTGTTTCTTCACCTAAAACCACCCTTCATTATGAAATTCTGCAATAATTCTTGTAACTCTTATCTTAATGTATTGTTTTAACCGTGTATTCAATGATGACATCTTGACGGAGAGCTTTGTTACATATTTAAATTTTTAATTACTAGAAATGCATTTTCTTCTTAACTCGTTAAGTTTAGAACGAGGTCATTGTTACGTACTGTTGTAGGTACAGCTGGAATCTGTTTGATGAGAAATGCTTGGAAAGAGGATCAACATCCATCGTTCATCAATTTTATCTCCACTTTCCTCTCTGCAAATTCTTTTCGCCTAAACTTTGTCCCGATTGACCCGGTAATTCCAGTTTTTTGTTTTTATCCCTGTTCTTGTCTCGTTCCTTTCAAACACCTTTCAACTCTGAAACATGAGGACTATCCTTGTAGGACTTTATATTCAATTGTGGGGGGTTATCTGTAGCCTTCATTTTTGTGACAAACTGGGACCGCTACAATGTTGCTTCGATCTTCAACAGGTACTTGGTTGATGTTTTGGAGTCAATGCCTACCTTTGAGTGGTTCTACAGGACTAAGAGTTACGAGTTTTATATCTGATTCTAATTTTCCCGTGCAGAGTTAAGAAGCTGAAGATGCAATTTGCAAGGTTTTACGTGGTTATCACACTCCCAGCAAAAGAGCAAATAAATTCGTTTATTCAGTCATATTTCACGTGAGTTTTATTACTTGGGTTATGATTGATATGGTTTGCTATGTATGACTTGAATAATGGAAAACAAGGATCATGGTTATGCATCTGTGTGCAGATTTGGTATGGTGATTGGGAAGCCTACATTTGTGCCAGTTCAGGACTTGGAGATGGGGTTTGAAAAGATGGTAAAAATAGCCCATTCTTCTGGAGGTAGAACCAGAATCTTCAAACTGTATTTGTTCAAATTTATGTTTCTCATTTTCCAACTGATTGCAGTGTACAAGCAAGAAAGAATTGGAGAAAAATTGAAAGATGAGGTCAGTGGTTGATTCTGCATTCATACACTGTGATTGTGCTTGGAGTCCCTCTAGAAATTAAAAAACATTGATGTACGAATGTTGTTATGGGTTTTGAAGAGGAAGCAGTTGGTGCAAAGAATGGACTTTTACCTTAAGGTGGTTACATCCATCCCAGGCATTGACAATCACGATGCAAATGCGGTGAATTCCTCTATCATGTGGCAACTACTCTTAAGTTTAGCTTTCCTATTTTTCGTTTCTTAATCTTAAGTTGCTAAAGCCCAGAATTCTTGATTGTATAGATGTTTAAAACTCGTTAAGATAAAACAGCCATACATATACACACACAAACACATGTATGATGTAGTGCATTCGTTATATACTTACTGATAACTGGACAAATGAAAAGCTCTGAATTTGTTTCTACATTAGAGTCATGCAACTCGTACAATTTATAAGGATAGTGACCGCATAATAATAATTTAGTCACGTGCGAAACCATGGTAGCCAAGCATATATAGCTTGATTTGTTTTCTTATTCTGATCATTCAATTCAGCTCAGTCAAGCTGTTGGTTCTGTCCAAGCAATTGCAAAGGCGTCAAAAGAGCAAATTCTAGAGAACACAGATCTTTCTACAGACAAGGCAGAGTTGGTTTCAAGGTTTCTCAGGGACCCAAAGTTTTACTCGCGTCCCAAGATCAATTGATGGCAGAGTAATCCAGGTTGGACTTGATTTTGCCAAATGAAATAAGCATTCTTCTGCACTGTTTTTATATGGGATATTTGTTATTTTCTTTATCTTGTTAACTTCTGTGAATCGTTATAAAATAATACTCGTAGTTCCAAATTTTGTTGACTGACAACCATCATAAGAAAGAACCATTTTCGTTGAACGGAAAACATCGTGATTTTGTTTTGAAATCAACCAGCTTTTTTACCGAATGAACGTAAAAAAAGTGTCAAATGTTTGGTGTGGTGTGACTTTCAAAAGATATGTGAACAGACGTTTGGATTTTGAAAAGTGAAAACAAACACACCCTTAGTCTTATATCTTGGTTCGAAGAAGTTTTAATTAATGATAGGCGGAAGCTTGACTAAAAAACACTTATAGCTCATTAGTCTGTTCTTAGGTTACAGTGGATTGACAACCCAATCCTAGGCCTTGCTGTCTGATAGTTATATATATTAGAAGAAACTGATGTGTAGACTTATCCTGGAATCACGATATATTCATTTACGTTTGAGATTTTCGTACACTAGTTTTTATTATTTTACAATCAGCAAATATACTTATTTATGTATTTTCTATTATATTTTTTTGTCATCGTGTGGTTTCTATTATTATTTTTAGTTAAATATATGTAAGGTTTTTTTTTTTAATTTGATTTGATGTCATGTTCAAACCCAACCTTTATTATTTCTTCCGTAAACATAAAGAAATTATTATAGATCACATGTCTATTTTTGTTACAATTAACAAATATAATTATTTATGCATTTTCTATTTTATTTTTGTCATCGTGTGGCTTCTATATTATTTTTAGTTAAATATGTGCAAGTTTTTTTTATTTGATTTGATGTCGTGTTCAAACCCAACCTTTATTATTTAAGATATTTGGCAACTCACTCAAGGGAGAAATTATTTAAGATATTATTTAAAATATCCTTCTATCATTATTTTTAGTTAACTAACTTCTTCCGTAAACATAGAGAAATTATTATAAACCACATGATATTAACTAACTTTCACATTGCCACGTATTTACATTTTTCAATTTTTTAAAATTAGAATTAGATATCACATATTATGAGTTAGAACTGAATTAGATAGTACATATTATATATATATATATATCTATATATATATATATATTATATTAGTAGATGATGATATTGTAATATTATTATGTTAATATAAAAAATAAATTTATATTTATTAAAAAAATAGAATAAATAGAGAAAAAGACAATGTTAGAAGAGATTTATAAAAAAACATGTAAAAGTAATTTAGTTTAAAAAAATAAATAAATAATTATATTGTAAAAAAGATTAAAAATAAAAAATTATGTACAAAAGAGAGTAATTTTTTAAATATAGTAATAGATATTTTTTTATCATACTATAGTTTCTGGTAAATGGGATAACTATTGATTTTAGTTTCTCAATTGTATTTGGCTTCTGACATTTCATTTATGAAAATGAATTAGTGATCCTTCTATTTATCATTTGTCTTGAGAGAGAAATGTAGTTTAGTTTCCCGGGCACGCTAATATTGAGATAAATAGCTTAAAATGTCTGGATAATTTAGGCTTAAAATAGAAAATAAGCAATAATTGTTCGACTTCTAAGAAAAAATAAAAAATAAACCCTTGTTCACAGATGATCAAGATCGAAAATGGGCCTGCAAGGTAATCTTCCATGTGTTTCTTTTCCCGCAATTTCTTTTTAGCCCCCTTAATCATCATAATAATACAAAACTAGAAATTTCCATGTGTCATGCTTTGATTATGTAAAAAATTGATCATAGCTTAACTTTTTTACGCCACAAACAATTTATTTGAAAATTTGATGATTCATGATATAGAAAAATTGATAATAATGCAGTACATTAATAACTTAACACATATTTTATTAGATTCATTGTTTTTAGTAGTGTCACTGCAAGGAAAGATCTTTTATCATTAGTAATATATGAATGGGGAAATCACATACCGAGTTACCCGGACTCGAACATTTATTGGAGGAAAAAGATAGCCGGAGAGTGTGAAGATTTTTCCAAGTAAACATTACTGATAGAAAAATATAATCTGTAACTATCTTTTATGACCCGCAAATAATATTTATTTATAGCTCATTTTTCCAGTTAACATTTAGTTATTTATGTACCCTTTTATTTTAGATAAGGTGTATTACCAATCATGTCAATAGAAATGAATAATTACGTTATATAAGAAAATAAAATTATATTACATTTTAATAACAAAGTTAGAAAATCCCAAGATGAAAGTAAAGCAGCGAATGTTGCCTGTATTCAAAGTCCAAAAGCTATTCTTTGCGCAAAATCTGGGCGTCTCTTGCTGGGCATTCTAACCAGTCCTGTGATCTGCAGCTCTGTAACTGCCTTACAAAAGCGTGCTCTATTGCAAACAAAAATTAAGGATGGTGATCCAGATCAATAAAATGCATTGCAATTGCTGAAGCTAGGGAGATGAAAATGAGAAATGTACAAATACAACAAATAATACTCACAACAGAGTTGGCTTAATACCTAAAATCATTTAAAAGATTATGACTCGAATCTAACTTGTCATGAAGTAGCCTACAATTGAAACTCATTTAAAGAACTTCCAAAACTATGGGTTTTTATATCTTACCTGTGTCTAAAGCAATTTCATGACAGAAATCAGTTACTGGTAAATGTACTTCCACTCAAGATTTTACATTATGACTCTTCAATGAAACTAACATTTCAGGAGCAATTTAAATGAGAAAGGGCAGATATAAGCAACAAAAGATGCGAGATTGCAATACCATAAATGAAAGGTAAAAGTCCAATTTTACACTCAATCTGGGTCGTACCCTCAAAACGGGATATGATTCCTTAACTTTGAAGTGCCCAGTTTAGCCAGTTAGTCTAATTTTTCATCATACGTTATGTAAATTAACATGAAAATGAGAATTTTCAATAAGTTTTGATGGAAAATGACATGAAAATGCTTGATCGTACTACTTAGAAAGCATTAGACAATTAAAAATTTGAAGGATCAAAATACACAAGACCCTAAGGTAAAATGTTTAGTCAATTAAAAAAGTTTAATAGCTATACCGTATATTATATGCAGTAGTTTGTAATTAGATGACAGTGTAATTTTACATTGAACGTGTTAGCTTATTTTCTCTGTTTCATATAGTTTTGAAAATGCTGGCATTATCTCTTCTAATGTTAAAATGCTATGCAAATAAAAAATGACGCAAAGACATAATAATTTTAGAACTGCTAACTAATATGGGACATCTAGCAATGCAATTGAAGCAATACAGCTACTGCTATCAAACATACTATGTTAAATGCAAAAACTAAAAGGATACTGAATTGACGCTTCGTTTTGGTCTACAGATCCATTTATAGCTTTTCTCTTCTTTGGTTGGGGGGATTGCTTTGAATTTTGCTTCCGTTTATTTTTATTTTGAAGAACAATTGTTCTAAAAGACTGAAACCAGTCATGGAGATTGATAAGATCTCCATGCTCTTGAGCCAGAGAATACCTGTAAAATACTACAAAATATTAATATCAAATCAAACCGACAAGTAGAAACTTCAAAGTTAAATGAAAGAAAATTTCCGTTTTCCATTATGGTTGAAGGGAGTCTAGATTCTTTTTTGTGTTCGTGCTCTGAGTACCTTCAAAATATATTGATTTTGATATATTAAGTGTGTTTTTAGTATATTTTAAAATATCAGTGTACTTTTATATTTAAGATTTCAAACTTTTTAACAATACCAAAAAGCCTAAATTGGGTAGAAGCTTACTATTTATGTTCAAGATTTAAGGGAACAAATCGAAAAGTTGCAAGAATGGGGATCCTGTATACAGGCACTCTATTCGATACTCACATAATTGAGGAATCATGCCTGGATGGCAATAGGGCATTGCCATTCTTGCTACAGCAGCCACACCTTAAAATCTTATGGAACTCCAACAGATCAACCTGAATTCTTCTTCTTGGATCTCCAATCAAAACCTATGAAGACCAAGAGTTAATTGTAAAAAGAAATCGAGTGCCTTAAACTTTGTGCAACCTAGACGCATTATAGAAATCTCATATAAAGAATATATGCAGGAATTGTATCTTGTTAATTGAAGTTCATACAAATAAACATCCGTAAACAACATGCTCATTTTCAAAATGCGATACAATACATGCTGCAATTTCATTTCATTCGTGGTGCATTAACCATGCCAAAGAAAAATGAGTCAGCGTTTAACTCAAGCTAAGGAATATACACAAATGGAAACTCATGGGAATGGCAATATAACCTGGACCAAAGAAGTTCATTTTATCCAGGTTAACAACAAAATTATGAAGCTGCACTTATGAACAGAAAAATTAATGGCCTCCCTAGTCTTAGTTTTAACTTGTAAGCATAAATAGAAGTCCTGATACAAATTAATGACATTTCCTCAGTTAGGCAAAGGTGTGCATGAGCTGGCAGTGTCTATAGGTAATACGAGGCTGCAAATTAAATTCCAACCGTACTCCTGTGAGTAAAGTAGTGATCCATCCAATGAAAAAGATAATCTAGGATGTCTTACCAATTGAAGCTTTTCAACATTCTTGAAACATAAAATTTCGTGGAAAGGCATGCCTTCAATGGGCTTCAAAAAATTCCTGTTTAATGAAAAGAATAACCAGTAACTTAACTTAAACACCAGCAATTAGGAAAGGCCAGGTGAAGTGCTTAATAATTTTTTTTTCTGTTTTACTTCAATGCAGCAAAAGCAATAAGATTTTCATATTTTTCACTATAGATTGTGTCAACAAGATTATGTAAAACAAAAAATAATACAAGTTATCTGACTGTTTATCACTCGAAAACATTTATAACATTGCTAGAGGCTTAGTGATTATAAATACGATTTAGAGATATCAACTTCGAAATACAAATATTAAGGATGATAGAATAATGCATAATTAATGAAAAAGCCGAGCATAAATCAACCGTTTTCTAACCTAAGACATTCATCAAACTATTGTCATGCTTTAATTAAATTTGGTAAGTTAAAACGAAAGGGGGTGCGGGAAAATGCAGTAGTGTTGGCAAACCAACAAATTGAGCGAACTGTTTTTCTTTTCCAGTTATTCAAGGTTAAAACTCAAACACCTTTCAAAAACGACCTATTCCTTCCATTTCACATCTCTTGCATCGTTGAGGCAAGCCTAGTGTTTGACAATAACTAGATTTAATACATAACGCTGCTTCTGCTACCATCCTAGCATAAACAGAAAACAAAACATAGTTAACGATATTAAAAAAAAAAACTTACCCAACTAGATAGTCTAAAAATGCGATAGCTTGTGAATTTGTCATTCTCGCATCCTTATCAGTGTTTACTGAAATCCTGGACGCATATTTCCTGGATATATAAATAATGCATTAGTTATCCAACAGAAAAAAGCTTTACTTCAATACCAATCTGTACACTTTGCATAAAATATGAATGATGTTTTCTTTTTTGTTTTTTGTTACAAAATAGTAATTTAGGAACAAGGGATGGTATCTCAATCAGAAACAAGAAAACCCCCAGACCTAAAGAGCGCCCAATAAAGTAATTAAATTTATCGTATCACGAAAGACTAGTGGACACTTGATTACGAACTGTCAAATATGAGTGATGGCTTCATGTTTACTCTAATTTGTTAATAGATTGAGTAGGGAAAAAAATTTAATGCAAGAACTGTGTGTGTGCTTTTAGTTCTTGCTCTAATAAGACTTAAAGTTTCACTTAGTGTACATTACAATATAAATACTTATTTTAAAGGTCAAGTTACGAAGGTGAGATTTCAATTGTCAATATGGAATAAAACTAATAAAAGCACCTAAAAGACTGCATGTAGATTTTGTTCACAGTTTAAATCGTGCGACTTCCACTTTTTAACAATGTATGGATTTTACCCTTCAAAAAGGGCATGAAGATTAACTTAATTTGGTCATTTTCTTTCGGAAAAAAAGGATAGTCAGGTAAAGTTTGGGTACCCAAACATCATTAATAAAGTATCCATCTCCCGGGTCATGGACTCAGTCCTCTGGCCTGATTTATTTTCACCGTTGCCAAAGCACAAGAAATAATTACATGTCCAGTAAATGATAGCTACAGTCAAATTATGATCCATAAAGAAATAACAAAGATAAAGGATTAGAATGTTACTTGGGATTGTCCTTGGAACTCTTGCGTGGACTCTTTCCATCTTCACATCTTACTGAAGATTGCAACACTTTCAGTTTGTCGTGAATCTGCAAGAAATTATTTGGTAATTATTTGCTTTAACCAGGAACTAAGTTGTACAAGATTTGACCATTAGCTGTCTCGATGAATGCAATAACAAACGGGTAAAGTGTTACAGGTTGCAGATTGATAGAGTTGTCTTTTCAAACAAAATGCAGTAAAATCAATAGTCTCTAAATCACAAAAGTATGTCACATACGACACCTTTACACTAACTTGCTAATGCTATAAATATATCCAACAAAAAAAACAATCAGCTAACTTCTTTATCTCATTAAGGAAGAAAAATTATCAACAAAAAAACCTTATCCCAGTAGGTATGGTTGAAAACATAGGTCATAGAATGTTATTCAGCTCGTTCATGAAAGAAAGATTATGAAGGAAGAAACATTATCAAGCAAAATACCTAATTACAGGAACCTTTGAAACAATCATGAGAACTTAGTTGACCACCATATGGAAGAAAAATAAAGCAATCTATCATATCATATAATGCACAAAGCCTTGTCCGCCTTGCCAACCCCACAAATTATACTTATCTCCATTCTGATGTAATTCACTGATCAACATAGAAACCATTGGTTTACAATTGCATACATGTTGGAAAGTTATAAAACTAATTTTAGATGGCATATCAGTTACTACTAATTATGTCTATATCAACTACTCCTTTAAAGCGTATAACTTAGATAATAGCAGTTAATAAAAGTCTTCAGAGATATATTCAATTGCAGCTGGCTAAGGTCAATAAGCACAATTCGCTTGCTGACCTTGAGCGCATGCAATTTCATCAATTAATATGTCAACATTCAATTATGGGATCCAATCCAATTACTCCAGAACATGGACTCAACAAGAAGGAAAGAAAACTCAGAAAAATTAAAATTCCCTGCAAGCATACATATGTGTATATTCAAGTTTAAGCATGCATACCTCTGAAATATCTGCAGTAAGTTTTTCCCAATTCTCAATCAGCTGATATAGCATCCCTGCGGGGAGATCCCTGCATAATTCCATTTTCCAATCAAAAATTGAATGCATTTGACAGAATAGACAAATAGACAAATAAAGAAGGAAGGAATATTTCAATTTAATCCCAATGTTTATCAACATGACTTTTGTGATGTCATCGTAATTTTTGGTTACGATATTTGACATCCTGCTCCTCTTCTTCTTTGAACTTAATAGTTTAGTATTTCTATTAGATTCAAGAAATAGAATACTTCATAACTTGGTGTTGCCAATATAAGGGTGTAGATGTATGCTGTCATCTTTAACATAGCAAATAGATTTTATTATTTCCTTACATATCCTTTCTCATATACTGCTTAAGAATGCTATCAGGAGAAATATTAATCTACATCAACGAGCTTCTCTAAACGAAGGACATGGATCATATCCTAGCTACCTCACATTTCGTGCTATCTGGCCAATATAACCACCGCTTTGCATGATGGAATATTGTTGACAGGGATCACTTGTGGAAGACAAACCACAATATCTTTCATTCCCCACATGATAATCAGGACCCCTTGACAGGTACAAATCTTGACTTAGAGCTTCACAAAACAAATCCAGTAGTCGCACTCTCCTATATTTTCCAGCTTCATATAGGCACTGAAAAAAAGAAAAATCAGGACGAACTCCAACTTAGCCTTGACAACAACTAATTACTGAAAAATTTCATTGGAAAAGATTTAGGTAGATCACGATGAATAAAAGATATTCAGTAACAATATAATGTAAAAACTACTTATTTCATCAATTTATCAATTACAATTCAAAGGAGTTTTAAAAGCAATGGAATTCCACCAATTAGGGTGGACGGATGATGAGTCCGAAGGGTAAAAAAGAAATTGCTAAATATTACCAGAACTGCAGTACTCCATAGTTTCTGTGTCGTCACCAATTCTGACAAACCCTCAGCCGTGCTCCTTTTGGTGTGATGATCAGCAATTTGATTCCTGGATTAATGTTAACCAAGTGTTGAACTCATTGTCTAGCAAATATTAATTGGATACAAAATAATTGCAAACTGTAGTACCTTGCATACAATGGAAGTTCATCTATGTATTTCAGCAGTGTCTCAGGTGATACTGCAAATTTACCCTCCTGTCAATCCAACCATTAAAATAATAAAACAAAAAGAAATAAGATGATAAAAATTGTTTAAAAAGACTGACAAGAAAAATTTTAGGCAAGTTTCTGATATTTATACATCATTTAATGTGTTCATTGGAAATGCTTGGAGCCAAAGGAAGTGAACACTCCGATCAATATTGTTAAAATAGTGTTGTGAGAAAATTGCATATAATGACCGTGCAATTAAGTCTCTTACCATGGCTCGGTACAATTGAGTAGTTAAGGAGATAGTGATGTTAATATGGATCAAACACTCCGTAACAAGAAAGATAATTCAAAAATTAGAAAAGTTCAAGACAAACCTTCTGATCTCCAGCCAGTGCTCGCCCATTTATGAGACTTAGAGGTTCCATTGAGAAATGCAATAAGCAAGCTACCTGAAATATATAGTCCCAAAACATAACATTCAAAATACAGGTCATATACCCGTTTACTTTGTAAATATGTCATACAATGAAGATACAAATAACACTCAGACATTCGGTAAGGTAAAAACTGTATTATTAACCTTCAAAGCTCTAATAAAGGATGTTATTGTCCCATCCTGGTTGATGAAGTAGTTCCTTAGGAAGACTGCCACTTTATGACCAATACTAAACATGGAACAATGTTTCACAAGAACAGCCTCAACAACTGCATCCATTCTCTCAGCTGGTGTTCCAAGCATAAAACTAGAGGGACACAAACGCTCAAGAGCATGTGATGGCAGAATGTTTCTCGGGGTATCCACTGTCGTTGCAACTCCAAATATGAAGATAATTGGCACCTTGATAATCCATTCACTGAAGAAAATGATGAAGAAAATGAAAGCCGTTGCATATCATCTAAGCAAAACTCACTATTATACCTTAAAATAATTAAACAGAAATTACAATCTCTAAATTTCAAAAATAATATACAAGGAACATATAAGCAGGGAGCCCTCAACATTTTCGGAGACAACGTAATAACATAATTTAGTTCACGTAGCCAACCCCATCTAATGGGAACAGGCTTTAACTTTTATTTATTTTTATGTCGTATATAGATGGTGAGGCCTCCATCACATTTGACCTAAGCAATAAAATAACCCAATAAAATATTCAAAATGCACATATCAAACCACATTACAAATATACTTATAAACATCCTAGCAAAAAGATGCCCAAACATACCTCAGCATCAAGATAAAATCAGTTAAGACTGATCCAGAACATCTCCCCAGGTCATTAATGATCAGCACCAGTGGTTTATTGTAGTTTACTTGTTCTCTATACCATGATGCTAAGATTGATATATCAGCTGACTGCACACAAAGAATTAAGAAAAAGGGAAGGTAAAGGAGACAGCACAAATGGAATCTGTCAATCTAATTATAAATAAACGAGTACAGAACTGACAGAAGCACCCACATCAATAACACATCCTACAAACTCTCGCAATAGAGCTTTCAAGCAACCAGCAATCCCATTTTTCAATGAAAACTCTAGTGATGAAAGCTTAGCCACATGGCATCCATGGGATTTCAAGAAATGGCCAAGTTCTTCAAATGTCAATATATCATCAACGAACTCTATGTTTCCTGCCAATCATACATAATTCAATATCAAGACTTTTTGGAAATACAACATTGCTCTCGCTTCTCAAAGCATTATGAGAGCATACTTACTGGTGACAACAAAAGCAGTGAACAGCTGCCCAGGAGTAGTATTATTAAGAACAGGAAAAGACCGAGTTGCTTCAGCTATAGTATGTTGTCCTAGCAACTTAGTAGTGTTGAAGCACTCCAGGACCCATTGTTGTATATTATTAAATACACTGGCATTGAGATCTCTTAAAACATCCTGCAGTAGAAATTAGAATCTTCACTAATTTTCTTGCTGTATCACTCAAGGGTAATGAATGAAAATAAATTCAGTGTGCACACCACAATATACACCAAAACCAATAGCAGTAAGGTGCAAGATCTGGTAGAGGAAATAAAGGACCTTAATGGTAGATTCAATCTTGGCCCAAACAGTGTCAAAAGCTTCAATTTGTAGTTGCTGAAACAAATGGAGATCACATTCCTCCGTAATACTTCCTCCCAACTTCTTTACACTCTGCGGTGATGAAGATAATTCATTTGTCTTGCACAATTTTGTCTGTGCAGTTGGTGTTCTATCTTTTCTCCGTGATGAAGCTTTATGAAGAACAAAGAATGGCTACAGGAAGGAACCAAAAAGAAGACTAAATCAGCACTCTGCCCGTATTAGATCGGACATAAAACCAAACTAACACTAAAACTGACTTCTACAAATTACGCTTTGTTATTTTCTGGCTTTCCTCCACGTTGTAATGAATATTAACCAATATACATCACATAACTTAGATTAGAAAAAACGAAGCGCCGTAACTAACACTGCAACAACGGATTGAAGATACCGATCCATGACGTCAACATTTTAGAGGCCTAACTCACATTTTCACTTGTTATGACACGCAAAATTAATTACTACTAAACAATTACTATAACTGCATTCACAGATATTCATCATGCGTTTGAAATTAATCAAACTACTGTATATAATTTCAACTAAAACAACAGTTTCATTTCCAAACACCAACCAAATACTAAAGTAAAACCTAGTCAGGAGTTGAAAGAGCGAAAACAAAATACACACAGCGACGTTATCATTCTCACGGGATATAAAATCAAAGCCGATATAATCAACTTGAGTTACAACCAAGATCAATAAGATAAAACCGATCACGCCATCATCAATAAGATACACGCACATAATCGAAGACTAGAACTCAATAAACTTGTCACCGATAACAATCAGTTTTCACTGGTCATTTACAGTGAAGCGACATTCGAAATTATAAATGAAACAGTGTTTTGTAGGACACAGGCAAATCAGTGAGACATGTTCATAATAATCAGAGAGTTACGGAAAGGGCAAAGGAAAAGAGAGAACCCGAAAATCATTCTCTTCAACTTCGGGCGTTGCTGTTGACGGAGGCATCGAATCGGTAACACACCGAGAAGGTGCCATCGAATAGAGATTTCAAATCTACTATGGACACGCGCGCAGAGAGACAGAGAGAGAAAGAGCAGAGAGAGAGGGAGAGGGAACAACTATGTGAAGAAGATGAGTCTCTGTTATGGCGGGAAAATCACAAGGGTAGTTATGGAAAGACATAACCCCGTTGAGAGCGTTTTTTTTTTTCTCTTTGATTTTATTGTCTCACATCGAAGTCTATTCACTAGAAAGTTTTTTATTCTTAAAAAAATATTGGGGTTTATTTATTTATTTTAAAATATTAAACATTAAAATATAAATGTAAATAAATGCATGATAAAATAGCATTTAAAACCATTTAACAATTAAAAAATAATAATATTATCGACGATTTATTATGTTATTTAAAAGATAAAATTTAATGTTTTTCAAATATATCTTTAACGCGTGTGAGAAAAAAAACAAAAATTTTTAAATAAACATTAACATTTTTTGACACAAATAAGTCACACTTTTAGTTTTTCTTTTTCAAAATAAGAAATACATAGATAAATTATATTTTACACTCATTTTATGCCATTTTTTTCTTTTCACAATATATATGGTACATATAATTTTTTTCCCTTCTTTTCTTTTTTCCTTTTTCTATATATTTCTACTTTTTTGTTTTACATCTCTATTTTCTAAGGGTGGGCAAAAAATCCAGGTTTTCTGATCCAATCTATGATCCAATCCATTTAATATCCATTCCATTAAAAATTCAATCTATTTAAAATTCATTTTATTGAATCTGGATATCAATTTAATCTATATTTTATATATGTTATGGATTGGATATCCATTCTCGAAATCTAGATTTTCAAAATGGATAATCCAAAATATCCAATTCAAATTTTCACTTTATATTTTTTTTGTTAGGTTAGGCCAAAGGTTGAGATGAAGTAGCCAAAATTTATTCGTATTTGATTGAGTTGGCGTAACCCTATACAAAATTTGGCCGAATAAAGTCAAATTCTGTCAAGTCGGTCCCGATCGAGATTTGACCCAGTTGGTCCTGGACAAAATTTGGAAGTATTCGGCCAAATCTGTCAAATTCTTTGGTGTCAGCCCTATGGACACAAATTTGGATCCACATCCATTATTTGGATTCAAAATGGATGTGGATTACATTTTCGATAGGCTGACCCCATAGAATTTGATAGATTTTTTGTCGAGGTCGATGAGACCAAATTTCAGCATGGGATGAACTTGGATGAGTTTCGAACGAATTTCGGTCGGGGACGACGTGACCAAATCTGTCAAATTCTTTGGTGTCAGCCCTATGGACACAAATTTGGATCCACATCCATTATTTGGATTCAAAATGGATGTGGATTACATTTTCGATAGGCTGACCCCATAGAATTTGACAGATTTTTTGTCGAGGTCGATGAGACCAAATTTCAGCATGGGATGAACTTGGATGAGTTTCGAACGAATTTCGGTCGGGGACGACGTGACCAATTTTGGGCTAAGGTCGACTCGACAAAATTTCAATTGAGATCGACTTGACTGGATTCGACTGAATTTCGACCAAGGTCAATTTTGCCTAATACGACCAAATTTTGGCCAGAGTCGACTTGGCCAAATATGGTCACATTTGGGTAAGGGCTTGATTAGTCAAATTTCGGTCAGGGTTGACTTCACTAAATTCATCGGCCGGAACCGACTTGACTGAATATGGCCAATTTTCGATCACAACCGACTAAGTTGAATATAGTCAAATTTTGTCCAGGACTTAGTCGACCGAATACGGCTAAATTTGGGCAAGTGTCAACTTGACCAAATTTTGGTCATGACCAACTCACGTCTCACGTTCCACGTCCTACGTCTCATGTCCCACGTCCCACGTCTTACCTTCCACGTCCCACATAGCACGTCTCACGTCCCACATTATTGCACTGAAATACTTGATTCTTTCATAAAATAATGGTCATGACCAAAATTTGGTCGAGTCGGCACTAGTCCAAATTTAGCCGTATTCGGTCAAGTAAGTCTCGAACGAAATTTGACTATATTCAATTTAGTCGGTTGTGATCGAAAATTGACCATGTTCAGTCAAGTCGGTCACGACCGACGAACTTAGTGGAGTCAACCCTGACCGAAATTTGACTGATCAGGCCCTGGCCAAATGTGGCCATATTGACTGATCTGAAATTTGACTGATCAGGCTCTAGCCAAAATTTGGTCGTATTAGGCAAAATCGACCCTGGTCGAAATTCAGTCGCATCCAGTCAAGTCGATCTTGACTAAAATTTTGTCAAGTCGACCTTGGCCCAAATTTGGTAATGTCATCCAAGTTCGTCCCATGTTGAAATTTGGCATCGTTGGCCCCGACAAAAAATCTGCCAAATTATATGGTGTCAGCCCTATGGACAAGTTTTAAAAAAAAAATTGAATTTATTTTATAAAAAATAGATTTTGTATTTTGAACTTGATCCAAATATTTATATCTGGATTTAAACTTGATCTAAATATTTGGGTTTGGATTTCTAAAAATCTAATCTACTTTTTTTGAAAAAATGGATTTAGATCGAAAATCTAATCCAATTATTTGGATCCAAAATGGAAAAATCCAATCCATTATCACCCCTGTATTTTCAAGTTTTTGTTCAAATGCACTTACGTATTCTTTTATGATAATTGTGTGGATGTAACATTAATATTTTATAAGTTTAATCAAATTTTAAGTTTCTCATAAATTTAAATATTTTTAATCAAATCTTTTATTAAAATAATTTATCTACATTGAGTATTTAAAAATTTTATATTTTTATTTGATTGGATTTCAACCGGCAATTTGTTATGATTCTTTAACGTGTCTCCACATGGTATAATTAAATTTCAAATCTCTCTTAAATTTGGTATTTTAATTGAGTTCCTGTTAAAAAATTCATTTTATTGTGTCTAAAATATTTAGATTTTCTAACTCAAACTCTTACATCAACTAATGTAATTTGTCCTTTTGGATTTATTTTCACGACTTTTATATTTATATATATAGATAGAAAATATATAAATAAAATAAAATAATAAATTTATTTTATAACATATCTTTTTATATCTTTCATATTTTTATAATTTATAGAAATTATTAATTCTCGCAATATTTCATATTATAGTTATATGATATTTTATATTTTATATTATAATATTGCTCTTAAAATTTTATAAGTTTGAATCCCAACTAAATTTATATTAAACTCTTCAAATCAAGATGCAGACATGAGCAAATGTTTAGTGAGACTTTAAATGTAATTACTTGCTTGTTGTTTGTTATTTTTCTCGTAGAAACATTTAAATAATTAGCAATACAGTTAAAGAGGAAAAGCCTAATTAGAAAATATACAAAATTGTAATACTCAATAAAATAAACAAATAAAAGAATAATTAAAAATATTTAATTAAACCCAGAGTATGTTGGTTCAAACTTATTCATAAGCACTTATAAAAAGGTAAAATAAATAAGTTAATTTACAAATATTTTTCTCTCATAAAGTTCCTCTAAATTATTATTTTAAACGTGCAGATAAATTAATTTTAATTCATAAAAAACTCTATTTACTTTTAAGTTTTTATAGAAAAACTTATCGAAACAAGTTCAAAATATTTGTAACCCAAACTTCATCTCATCTCATGGTTTATATTTGTAACTTCAAAGTCATTTTCTTGAAATGTTGTTTTACATTTAACAAATCCATTTTACTGGTATTATGGTATGTAAAAAAATTAATGAACATTTCATAGTGAAGACATTGCATAAAAATGAAAAAATAAACAAATAAAAATTCATGGACGTTTTTTTTTTTATAAGGATATAATTCATAAAATATTTTTTATTAACTAATAAAAGAACCATATTATTATCTTATCTACCATCTTTCTATAAGCACAGCAAAGGAAACTTGTACGGGATTCATTCAACAAAAGGCTTTCATTACATTTTGATTGGAATATATTACAAAGTTTGACAGAAACTTTCATCTTGAGTTGGCTATGACCAGCTTATTCTCTACTTCAACTTCAACTGCATTTTTCATCGAATCCATGTCAACTTCACTCATGTCAGTGGAAAAAAGAATTTTTTTACATGATTGTATCAAATATTCAAGTGTTGGATTTGGTAAACTACTATTGGAAACCATTTTGTTGGCCTCGTTCATTAGTCCAACAATCGTATCCTTCTGAAACCGGTGAGAATTATTCTTTAATAGTTTCAACCAAGACGATTTGGAAAATGGCTGCGAGTCTTTTGGGAGATTGTTGGTCATACATGTGAGAGCAGCAACGTAGTCTTCTCTCTCAAGCTTAGAACAAAACATCTCCTTCACCAGAGAAGTTGGTGGAGTTCGATCCATGTCGGTTAAGTGTTTCCATGTTATCTCCAATGGCCGTTCCTAGAACCCAAGTTCCATAGGTTAACAACATGATCTAGATTCTCCCATAAATTTAACATTTGTCACAATATAGTTTGTATCAATAAGGACAAAGCTGGACTTAGAACTATAATATAGCAGCAAGCTATTCACCAGGACAACATCAAAACAAAAGTACATGATACAGAAAAACTCAACTATCTATGGTGTCGATATGTGTTTTGGTATGAGTCGAGTTTCTATGCTAAGTTTTTGTGTGTTTGTCCTTTACTGTGTCTTCAAAATATATTATTTTTGGTAATATTAAAAAGATTTTTAATATATTTTAAAACATCAAAATCAGTGTATTTTAAAGACAAAGCAGGGACAAAAAAGAAATCAGCAAAGAATCCAAATAGATTTTGAACCAAACATGACATGTTGATACTAATTACAAGGCAGCAACTCAAACATGTACGTGAATAAGGAAATTTCCAAAACATTAAGGTTATTCAGTACATCTTTAAATTAAATTTGCTTAGATTATTGTAGTTATTCAAAACAACACAGACAAATTTTGAAGAGGAAAGCAAGAAAATGTAAAGTCTGTTTTATATTCTTCATCTTCTTTGGCAACCAAGCATGTTTTTCATCCTACTTACTCCCAACTTAGTATGCATATATCCTAAATCACTTCATGCTCAAAAGAAAAATGTTAATCACGTGATCATAAAAAGGATCACTCATAAACACATGGATATGTAGAAAAGGAATGGAAGGTTACCTTTCCCGCTCTTGAAGCATCCAATACCATTTGAAGATGACGTTTTGGATTGAAATGATAACCTTGGTACAACATCCTTTGATAGACATGATCAAAATAATCCCATCTCTGCTCTGAAACACATGCATCTAACATGGTGTTGAATGTGTATGTATCTGGTACCACCACCATCTTGTAATCAGTATTTCCCCTCAGACAATTTGCATTTTCTGACATCTGCTCAAACAACGCTTTAGCTTCTTGAAACATGCCATGTTCCAAATAAGCTTTCAGCAATATGTTATGTGTAACCAGGTTTGGAGCACAAACTTCCTTCATTTTCTCAAAAATATAAGCCCCATCTTGAATATTTCCAGAGTCTAGACTTGCTTGCATCAAACCAGTGTACGTCACTACCAGTGGTTTATTTGCAACCTTGCATATCTTGTCTATCTGTCAAAAGATGAATGATTCCTTGGTAATGGAGCAATTTAAAAGTGTATAAATATTATAACTTATTTTCGTAATAGACAGGACATTTCAAACCAAGAGAATTTATTCAACACAGAATTGAAAGTCAACAACATTGATCCAACCAATTTACGTCAATTGCAGTGATGACAATCAAGTTCACACTTTATTGAGGTGCAAATATTATGCATATGACACAGTTTAACAAAACATCATTGATCTATTCATGCATTCAAACTTTTCATATAAAACGAAATAACATCACCACAACTATCCTATTCAAAAGACAACAGTGAGAGAGAATAGGAATAATAAAAAGCACCTGCTTTAGTGCCTCGTAACTTCTTCCAGCTGCACAGAGGCATCGAGCCAGATCATAATAAAGAGAAGCCGAACCTACAATTCCTCGATTTTCCATTTCTTGAACAGCCAATATAGCCTCATCACTTTTTCCCTCTTTCCACAGTGTATTTACAAGAACTGCATATAACAGGAAGGTCAAGATTATAAAAGTTAAGCGAATGGCAATTTAGCATAGATATGAAATAAATGAGAATACCTCTATACGTCAATGAATTGGGAACGAAAGACTTCTGAAGTTTTCTGAAAAATTCATGAACCAAGTTGTACTTGCCACACGAAAGCATCACCTGTTCAAGCATTATACAAATTCATGAACTATGTGCAAGTTAGCATTCATGTATACATACTTGTTTCCAAAGTTGTATTTGTCCATGGAAACAAAGTTTCCACTTGCTGTATAATTGAACTCAACTAGGAGCAAGAACCTTGACCTAAATCTTGAAGTTCCCAAATTTAATGGGTTATGGCATTATATTCATTTGAGTAAAATTTGAATTAAACGTTGCTTTCAAGCTAGCCACAACACATCACTTAGTAAAATTAAATACTTCCTCCAATTCCATGTGCAAAAGAGCAAGTGGACTACTCTTCTAAGTGGATGTACTATTTTTGCCCCTTATTATTTTCTCTTCTGTACTCTGTATGAACTGCTGCTGCTCTAGGAGATTTATCTTACAAAACTATATAATGTATTTTGCTTCTAATAGAATCTCAATATTCTTAAATTAAAACAAAAAGAGAAACAAAACAAAACTACCCAATTTTACTTCCCAGCTTGATTAAAAAGATTTGTTATTTACCAATAAGCGTGTAAAATATTCAAATGTTTTATAAATTATCAAAAAACTAGAGGCAAGTACTACCTCCATGACTAGGCCGTAAGTTGTGGCAGAAGGTTGTTGCCCTTGCTGCTTTAACTGCTGCAAAACCCAAAAGGCTCCTTCCCATTGTTTCTGCTTAACACAAGCGTTAAGCACCTGCAAGCCAAATTAATATATAAATGCTAAATTAATTTGGACAACTAAGAAAGTTACTAAAAAAATGCTATTTTTAAATACAACATTAAAGTAAAGAATATGGACTGTATGAAACCCAGCTACAACAGGGTAGAAAAGACATATAAATGCCCTACAGAACAACTGAGCTATACATATATAAAAAATTGCAAGTACGTGAACTTTTATCATAATCACCCATTCAAGGAAGTAATTGAACCGCTATGCAACTTCAGATAAAAAAATTCACTTGGGAAAACATTCATAGGAAGATGATGGATCATCACAATCTTCTCATCGCAACCAAAATAGAGAAAAAGAAAAAGAAAATTATTTGGTCAAAATACAAACTATTTTTTCAAGACCAAAAAAGAATTAGCTACACAAAAAATGGTTTCTAATGTGTTAAAATATATATTATATTTTTAACTACAGAAACTATCACATCACCTCACAACAAATAAATTTAACCATAAGGATATTTTTGAATTTAACTTGTGCATTCAAAATGATGTGTCCAGTCCCAAAGCCATGGTAGAACAACTAGACATCTTAAAACTAAGTTCTTCTTTAAACAACTTACTGCATGATAGACTACAATATCTGGTTCCAGCCTTGGGTCCCAGCTCTTAAATACCCCTGTTTTAAACTTTTTCTTTGGTGGTGATCGCATAATATCAATCACATCAAAGAGCTCCTTCATATGCCCTGCTTGTCCAAGAGTCACAGCAATGCTCCGATAAGCTACTAAATCAGGATACGAGGACATTTGTTGCTGGAAGGAAAGGAAAGAGAGTTAGGGAAGTTTCCCATATTTCCACATTTTAAAAACAAGGATTTTTCATGGATTACCTGCATTGCATGAAATATATTTAGTGCCTCAACAGGTCTCCTGGACTTTCCAAGTGCAAAAAGAGCAGCAGTATATATATTCCTAATGTCAAAGAGATAGAACATAACTTTACATGTCAAAAGGTTCCTCTCTCTGTGTTGAAAATCAGTCTTACACCAATGACTAACATTAAATGACTAATATTTTGGGATCTGCTACTAGATTGAAAACACGTGGGCTTACAGAATCAAAGTGTAATATAGTTTCCAAATAAACAAACACACACACCATGTGATCACACATCTAGTTTCTTTAAAAAGTTTATAATTAGGCATGTTGGCATGAAAGATAAACGGATAATTAAGCATTTTTTTTCAATGGTTGATTACTTTAAAACCATTTTCTAAGATATCTACACAGGTGACTAACTAATTGTAGTTCAAGTATCAGTCAGACAAAGTACCACAGCCCACTGAAGTACCTTATCTTAGTGGACTTGAAACGTTCACGCTTTTGAAGCCATTCAATCACCTGTATCACTCGCTGCCAGTTTCCTAGTTTTCCCAAGATTGTGATAATCCTTGTTATGGAATAGTCAGAAAATTTAAGCCTTGCACTTCTGATCATCTTAGAAAATATCCATTCAGGTAAATTGATGTCTGCACCATTTAACCTGTTTGAGAAAATGGTAAAGACATGATTACAATAATAAAAACATTAAAAAATTACACGTTGAGAATAGTTATTTGATTATCAATTTAAGGACGAAAAGAAAGTATTATGCATGATGCACAGTGGCAAATTATGCATGATGCAACTCCAAATCACAACCAAGGATTACAAATCCACAGATTACCAACTTTGAAAGGAAGTAAGGAACGTTCAAAAAAAAGTAATTTGATGTTACGCACGCAGCTGATGAAAGTATTCCTTTAATGACTAAACCCTTAATTCTACACTTGTGTCACACTGATTCAACTCAGATCAAGGGAAAGCCACCAAAGTGCAAAATGTTTGATGTGAGAAAAATCCTAGACAGAAAAAATTACATCTATGATGTGAAGCCAAACAATCATTGACCTGGCTATAAATATCATACGCAAGTTTAGGCACTGAGCCTTCTCTGTAGATAGCTTCAATTGTTCCCTGAGGCACCACCTTACTAAAATTTGTTCATGAAAGAAAAGTGAAAAATCATCACAAAAGTTTACGTATATACTTAAATCCTGAGCATATTATTTTGTCTATTTTAGGTATCCCAAAAGCAAGAAAGAAAGAAAAAACTACATACGAATTGGCTAGATTTTGGATTTTCTCCTCCATTTCCTTGTGTGAAAATTGTAACTTTCTGATAACCTGGTTCGGGTCTTCCAGATTCTCAAATGCTGCTCGTTCCACCTCCGAACTGTCAGAATCATAACCCCTGTCAATGAAACGCTTGCGGCCTCCATTGATTCTCACATTAGACATGCCATTTCTATTTATAAAACTTCCATTCTCAGTGTGTCTTCTTACAATCCCTTTGTCTTGAACATTTTGTGTTACTACAATTTTATCTCTATAAGGGATTTTACCCTGTGTGTTGTAATCCCTCTGTTTGCTACCAACACCCTTCTCTCCCATAATCTTTGAAGAATACAAATCATGAACAACTTCCCTCTTTATGACACTCCCACGGCTACCATTAAAACTAGACCTAACAATACTCTTAGATTTTGGTTCTAAACTATAACTCTGGCGTTTCAACGACCCATTTTTCTGCTTTGCCTTTACATCAAGGTCGTTTTCTCTCCCATCGTTTTCACTTCTAAATCCTTTAGTACCTGATCTTCTGACCTTGCCACTACTTCTGGAGGAACCTTCTTCAGCACCTTCATGCCCATCTTTTCTCTCAATTTTCATTCTTGCACTGCTAAATTTTTTGGTGTTGTTATCACCCTTTTCCGTCGTCTTCTGTTTTCTAGTAGTGCCAGCACGCTTCTTGTCCCTCACAGTTCTGGCAGATTCCATAGCCTTCAAATATTCGTCAAAGGAAGGCTTAAATTCTGAGTCTTTCGGAAGAACCGCATCACTAATCAACCCAACATTAGAGCCACCATTCAGTGAAGCAGAAACTGCACCGAAATTCGGCTTCCGAGTCTGAAAAACCCGAACTTTCCCCGTAAACCTCGCGTTCAGAGCATTCCCGAAAAAGGGTCTCAAAGAAATAGGAACCTTATAGGAAGATAACGAATTGGCACCGAAATGCAAAACAGAAGCAGAAGCAGAATTTCCACTAATTTCAAATCCAGTAACTCCCATCTCAAACAAAATGAACAGTACAACGTTAAGGGCTTACGAAGGAGTCATGTGTAGCTGCTTCCTCGGAGGAACACACTTACTGAAAAACCAGTATGTTCTATCTCTCTCAAATTATCGCGATGTGAACTAAGGGCACATTTGTTTTCTGATAATCGGTTTTACCTATAAGGGGGAAAAATATAATCGCTGACAGAGGTAAAAGAAACCACGAATTTTCGTTAATTTGTGTAATAATTGTTTTAAAAACTCTACTGAAAAATTTGTACGTTTTTTATATTTAAAAAAAAAATTACATGGAAGTTATTAAAATTTAAATTGTTTATATTAATTTTAGATTTAAAGTATTCATTCTTTTTGGAATAAAATATATCTTTTGTTAAAATGGAATAGAATGCTTTCTATTAACGGTAAATAAATTAGTCATTGTTGTGCTGGATCATTGCATTTTCAATGGAAATGTGTTGAACAAACTCTATCTTAATATGCAATCATTCAAGTGAACTAAATTCAAACTTTGTAAAAGTTATTGCAACTATTAACTTTTTTTTATATATGTGTGTATAATTGTTAAATAAAATTATATACATCGATCTGTAATTCAGTTTTTGGTACAAATCGTAATTTAATTACTATGTTTGCATAACAGATACATTTTTGTTTGTTGAATAATTTTAATTTTATAATTTTAAGGGAGTAATTGTTAAAAGAAAGTCATCATCTTCGGTCATGGGTAGTTTTATCTTCTAAACTCATATTACGTTCGAGAATAAACTCTTTTTAATATATATATATATATATATATATATATATATATATATATATATATCTATATATATATAT
>Ga0214542_1002465_pt1 | contig 38226 bp, 13 predicted proteins | sample CNSS1metaG_FD_160096 | JGI IMG/M metagenome (GOLD analysis project Ga0214542, IMG submission 160096) | Root nodule microbial communities from cowpea collected in UCLA plant growth center, Los Angeles, California, USA - CNSS1 | ecosystem: Host-associated > Plants > Roots > Nodule | place: USA...
AGATTACGTAAAAAAAAAAAAAAAACTATTTGAGAACAGATTTGATTTTTATTTGGTGAATTTTAAAAAAATAAATTATGTTTTTTTGGTATTTTTAATTATTTAGAGATGACTGTCATGCGACGTAAGCGAACCTCATAGACACAAAAATGAAACAAAGAAAATATTTTTTTTTTAATTCTTTATATTTTTTTTATATTTTTTTAGAAAAAAAATTAAAAAATTGGTGTCACACGACGCGAGCGGTCGGACAAACACTACAAGAAATGAAGAAAATTATTCTTTATAATTTTTAGAATAAAATATTTATGTATAATAGAAAATCATATCGCTTAAGCAAAAGGCCATAGTTAGGTGTAAAACAAAAACGTGTTCAATATTAAAATATAATATAAGAAAAAAGGAATGAATAAATAAAAATAATAATGACACTGACATATCTTCTTCACCTCTCAAATCCTCTTCTCTTGTATCAATCTCACTCTCTCATTTTGTATTATAACTACCTTTTCTCTTCTTTTTTTCTTGCTTCCTTTTCTATTTTTATTTTTGTCAAAGGAGATAAAAAGGATGTGTGTTTGTGTGGGGGGTAACGAGAAGTAGAGAGGAAGTCTAGAGAATATTTTTTTTTTCAATCCTCTTTTTCGTATGACAAACTTTATATTTATATTCACACCTTGCAATATCAATACACAATATCAATCATCAATAGTACTATTGATTCTAATTATTAGAAAAAATATTACTTCTAATTATTAGAAGAGTGTGTGGTAATTAAAAATAAATTGGCTTTCCTTTCTTTCTTTTTTTCAACTATTCTTCTTCTTTTTTGCTAAAATTAAAGTTTGAAAATCTTGGAAGAAAATTTTATTTCATCTTTTTTTTAATTATCATTAACTAAAAATCATTTTTTTAAAAATTTTATTTTAAAATAAATTTATTCATTCAACGAACTTGTGTGTTGACACTAACTTTTAAATTATACATTTACTTATTCACAAATATTGTAACTTGTTAAAGTTTTTATATAAGAATATCTCTATTTGAAAGAGAGATGACAAGATCTCCCATTAAACACCAATTTTAATGTTTTTCCAATTCAACATAGCAAAAAAAAAAAAATTGATATATTTAATCAAGTGTTTATTCTTTTCTTCACCTATACCTTTGTTGCATAACAAAAAGAATCGAACACGATGACCGCATCATCAATGTATTCAAAATTGACTTATCATTGAGTTTTTAAAATTTTATGAAGAAAATACCTATGTCAGTGTTGAGTAGTTTAACGAAAGAAGAACATTTAGAAGTTAGCTTAACATATATAAATTTGCGACAACTTAATTTATAATGTCATAGTCAAATAAGCATACATGTCGAACTTAACTTTCTTTTCGTTCGTGATTAAATTTAAAATGGTCTCTTTACTTTAAAATACATAAGAACAAATATTTATATTTGAAAATTATATGTATAGTTGTCAATTTAACTCACTCCATATGACTTGACTCTGACTCACGTGAATTGGGACCAAAAAAGTTCAAGGGTTAAAAAGCTTCTCATTGAAGAGTCGACTCGATCGAATTTCGATCAAGGTTGACTTAGTCCAGACTGGTCTGTCATAACCTTTGGTTCGAGTTGACCTATATTGACCTTCAGTCATGGCCAACCTATTTTAACTTTTGGTTTGACTCGGGATGACCTTTCTTGACCTTAGACCCGATTCGACCTGTCTTAATTTTTGGCCCGTCTCCACCTTGGTCCCGGGTCAACCCAACTTGACCCTCAGTGCGAGACAGCCTGTCTTAAATTTTCATTCAAAACGTCTCGTCTTGACCTTTGACCTAGGCCAACCTGTCTTGACCTTTTGGCCCAAGACCGTCTGACTCGATATATGACCCAAGCTAAAGTTATTGTTTTTAAGAGTTAATTAAAGTATTGTAATGGAGCAAAACACACCTTAACTCCTCCTTCAATTGCCCCCCCCCCCCTAAAAGGAGACCTATCTAAGTGTAGGTTAGAGATTACCCTTGTAAGTTGACAAGTCTAGATATATACTTCAACTTATTTACAATTTCTTAGACACTTTTACAAATACATGGGCAATCAATAATTTTGAAATTTACTCCACAAATTGGACATTGAAAATTTACATGTTTCAATTTGAAGGATGTTAGAAATAACTATACATTAGAAACCAAAACATCAATACATTTCATCAAATTTATAGTGTTGCCTTGAAATGTATTTGGTGGGGTAATTTTGGTTGAATAAACGTCTAATCATATATAGGACACTAAGAAGGAAAATGGAATTGTCATCATGGATAAGCTTATTTAAAATGGAGGTGTAATTATAGTACATAAGTTTCAACGTAACTCATTGAGTAAAAAAAAAGTATGACACATTAGATCTTAGTCTTTGAGTGAGCATTTGTGCACATTATTTTATGGTAAGATGGGTTCTAACTCATGCGTCAATCTCACATATTATAGGTTCGAATTGGGTTGGATTGAAAAAAAATCAATTTTTTAAAACGTGGGTTAAATTTAATTCAACTCAATTAACCTTCGGATTGAATAGGTTCGAATGAGGTTGATGGTAGGTGATTCGTACCTTATCAACAATAACTCTTTATTATTTTTTTACCATCTTTTATGAGTTTTTTTATTACATTTATTTAATATTTTTAATTATTTATTTTGACAATTTAATCTTTTTAAATATTATAATATTGTTAAATAATGTTTGAATAATTTAAATATTTAAGCTATTTGTTTGACAAGTTAAGTTATGTAGGTTGAGAGTTTAATTTTTAAGTATTATCTTATTATATTGTTTGGTGAAATAGATGGACTTTGATTGAACTATTATTAACAGATAAAATAAGTTAATTCTCCTTAATTGTAGTATAATAAACATGTAAGATAAGTTGATAGAAAAAAACATTCTTAAGTGAGTCAACATACTAATCTATCAAATGAATGGTCATGGGTTACAATATTTTACTAATTAAAAAGTATGACGTTTTGACTCATTTTAAGCTTATATGTGATGAGATAATTAACTCATTTTAGCGTTCCTAGTTAAAAAAATGTTCATTAATTTTTTCTTTAGAAAATATCTATTTTTTAATAGCTTTTAAACTCTTCTTTTTTATCTAGGGATTATTACTTAAAGATTCCGAAGTTAAATCCAATATAACCATCTTCGTTAATATTTAACATATATGATTGAGTAAATAAAAAACAGGATATAAATGCTTGTAAATAATATAATATATTTTAAAATACTAGGAATTTATTTTTTAATTGAGATTTAATATGGGGATCGAAATAAAGATAATATGTTGAAAGGGATTGACAATTAATTATACATGTAAATAAGAATTTATTAAATAGAAATGTATTTTAAAATACTAGGAATTCATTTTTTTAATTGAGATTTAATATGGGGATCGAAATAAAGATAATATGTTGAAAGGGATTGGCAATTAATTATACATGTAAATAAGAATTTATTAAATAGAAATGTATTTAACATATTACATTTTTATTATTATTAACTTAATTTTTCTTTCATGTCTAGGTAGCTAGTGGGAAAATAAATTGGAAAGATAATGTGGATCTACTAAACTATGCATGAAAAAAAAATGTAAGGAATATAAAGGCCCACTTAATCCCCAAAATATTATTCCCTCTCTGCATGATTTATAAAAGGACAATAATACTTTAATCCATTTTTTTTATCCACTTTTAATCTATCACTTCAATTATCATTAGATCATCACATCACATCACTAAAAAGAATCAAAATAAATGATCTAATGGTGATCAAAGTAATAGGTTAAAAGTGGTTCAAAAAAAATGAGTTAAAATATCATTTTCCTTTAAAAAATATATATTAGTTAATTTTATAATTTTTGTGCAATTTAATTTTTCTTTATTTATTATTAGTGAAATATTATATATACTTATGATTTGATTAATGAATAACAAGAAAATAATTTAAAAGTTCAAAGTTAATTTAGTATATTAATAATATTTAAAAGACATAGTTTCATTTATTGGTATAGAAAATTCTTATAAGAATATACTACTATGATGGTAATATGTTATGCTTAACCAGTGTAGTCCGTCGCATTTTGAACTTATGATGTGCTTGAATAAGTAATTTCAAATTCAATCATTATTTTCTTCTCTTTTTTTTTTTCGCGTAAACAGTCAAATATTGACCATTTGACCTTTTATTCAAAACTATGTTATTATTATCATCCAAAAAGCATTTAGTCCTCGCTGACCTATTAAATAACAATTTTTTTCATCAACTCCAACATGTACGGCGAAATTATTTAAGTGAAATAGAACGGAAATAAAATTATATAATTAATTTATTTTTGAAATAAAAAATTATTTTATATACATTGTTTTTGTAAACTTAATAAATTTCATATAACTTAAAAGTCTAGATATTCCTTACTCCTTTTATTTTAAAATATGTGTGACAGAAATTTACGCTTTAAAATAAATAATATTTTAAGAACGCGATAGTCATTATTCATAATGATCTGTCGGAGTAACTTGAGTCTGATCGAAAATATATATATATATATATATATATATATATATATATATATATATATATATATATATATATGTGTGTGTGTGTGTTATACAAAATAAACCTACAACTTATATTTGTTATATTAAACGAATAAAATAATTTAAATTTTTTTAGAAAGGCATATAACTTTTTATCCGTTGTTCTCTATTACGGCATACCCTTCCTTCCATGTATATCTTCAAAAATTACAAACATTAGTCTCATACGTTGCAACAGACTAACCATGCTTTTAAATAATAGCTAATTGTAGTAAATTTTTACATAAAGAATAAGTTTAAATGTTTTTTTTTTATTAAGTAAATATGAGAAAATTGAAAAATATATATAAAAAAAATTGACAAATTCTTAGGATTTTTGTTTAGAAATAGAATTATAATTTCTTATATAAATTATTTATAACCCATTGGTATTTTTTTTTTCTGATAAAGCTTTCAAAATATTCCACAATAAATTAGGAACGATAATTTATGTTAGTGACGAAATTTTTTTTTCTCCTCTTATTATAGTTACATATTTATTTTTAGGGTTAAATATGTTTTTAGTCCCTCAACTTTGATCCAAAATTGGAATTCGTACCTGGTTAAAACTTTAATAAATTTTGGTCCCTAAACTTTAAAAATGAATGAATATAGTCCTTTTAACCCAATTTTTTTGTTAACTATTCTTTAGGTTTCGAACGCATTTCTCAGTAAATATTGAACTGAGAATGTGTCAAACGGCGTAAACAACTACAATATTAACATGAAACACATTCTACATGTTGAAAGAAGTCAACATAATTGGGTTAAAAGGACTATATTCATTTATTTTTAAAGTGTAAGGACTAAAATTTTTCAAAGTTTCGACCAGGAACGAATTTCAATTTTTGACCAAAGTTCAAAGATTAAAAACATACTTAACCCTTATTTTTATCTACCCCATTCTTCGACGATTTTTAATTCTATCACTATAGGATGCTAATTCACTAATTTAACAAAAAATAAATAAAATAGACATGATAATAAAATGAGGCTAGACTCTCTTTGTTCCTATCCTCAAAAGATATCCGAAAGGTTTAAATTTAAAAATGATGAGAATTTATATATTCTTTTATTAAATTTCAATTTTTGTAAACCTATAATTTTTTGAATTAAAAATTTACATAAAATAAAATAAAAATGAATTTGAAGCTTAATTAATTTTGAGTGTGTTGAGTTGGCAGTGATTGATTAGATTAGAGATTTTGAATGAGAGTGGTTAGTGTGGTGGGTTCCTCTTGTTTGCTTAAGTACATCTAATTAGCTGGCAATCACTCCTTTTGCCCAATCTTACTTTCCCTGCTTTTCCTTTTCCTCCTTTCATCTCATAAATCTCATTATTATGCCATCCATTTACTTTACACTTTTTTTTTCTCATTATCATTATTCTTCCACTTTCTCTCCTCTTATCACTACTTCACACTACTCAATTATTACTTCACTCATTCTAAACACTTTTGCTAATCCTAAATTAATCAACCATCTTTTTTTAAATCCAATATTTTTACAATTTCTTTATTTTATGTCGTAACAAAATGTTGGTTACATTACTTATCTTACGTTTCGATTATTATCCTCTTGACTAAAACATGCGTTTGATTTTTAACTAGGTAACGTTTGACAACATAAGTATTACATGACGGTATAAATTATAAGAAAAACTGATTCTTGCACTTTTGTTATTTATTTTAAAAATAAAATATTGGCTACAACTTGGTTAAAACTATGAATTTAAAATTAAAATCAGACGTATAAAAAATTAAAAGATGCAATTATAAGAATATACATCACGATGTATTTAAATGTCACTTTTTTTTTTCTAATTCTAAAACATTATTAATAAAATAACACTCAACATTATTAAAATTCTATTTCAATGTAATAATAAATTAATAAATTTAGTCGCATATTTTATTAGTATTTACTTAATTTTATATTAAGACAACGTTTTCTTAAGAAAATATTTTTATAGGACAATTTACAATTGAGTTAAAATAATATTTTTAATGATGGTACTATATAATAATAAAATCATTTAACTTTTATAAAAGAAAATTACCTATTTTGGGTTTTTAAAATTTTTATTTTTACTTTATATATTGAGAGAGGAAAATATTGTTTTATTAAAAATATAAAATACAGATATTACTTTAGTAAAAACATAATAGAAATGAATATAATTAACAAATTAAGGGGGGTATATTTTATTGAATTTTAAAAAAAAATAAGTGTATATTTTAAAAGTAAAGGAACATAGTTTTAACCAGTATAACATTAGATTAGACCAGTTTAACTTAAAAAAAAAACTTTCATGCGATAAAAGAAATGCATAATGATAAAAGTTGTTTAGTTTAGAGCTAATTCAAGCTACAAGCTTTTTTCTCTTTCAATTCAAATTAGAAGTTATCTTAGTTAATAAACGTAAATATCCCTTTAACATTGACTAGATTGAGTTTGCGCATATAAGTTTTATTTATTTATTTGTAGAAGTTCTACAAATTATTAGGACACATAGCTCTTTTTGCTAAAGTCCTTAGAAATTTCATATTGATATAATAGTTAGTTATTTTTTTTATTAGTTGAATATGTAAAACCTATTGTACTTGTCACTTATTATACCTAGATATATTTAATTAATTAATAAAAACTAGTAATATTTTTTTATGAATTTAAATATATCTAATACAAATAAATATACATAACTAATAATATTATTTTCGTATAATATAAAACTCATATATTCTTACTCCTAATTCTGATTGTTTATAAATCATATTTTAAGGTATACAAGTTAAAATTAACAACATCGACAATGAACTTTACGTTTATAAAAATTCTATATGCTTATATATCAAACAGGCCTATTAGCTCAGCTGGTTAGAGCGTCGTGCTAATAACGCGAAGGTCGCAGGTTCGAGACCTGCATGGGCCAGAATTTTCACGTTTTATGTTATTTTTTATGGATTTACTGCTGCAATTAAGAAATGAGAAAAAAATGAAGTTGTATTCGAAATGAGAAGCATGAAAGCACATAAAGCCACAGTGATCCAGGTAGCAACATGTGAGATTAGCATAGAATAATGGAATAATGAATGAAAAGTGAAAGACATTACTGGTATTAATGTGAGGAGGAATAGGAAGACAGAAGAAGATTAGTTGTGTTTTGGTTGGAATTTAGCAACAGCGTTGTGGGTGGTTTTGTTTTGTCGAGGGTGAGAAGAGTGATGCACGTGTACAGTTTTTGCGACAATTGCATGGAAATGCATGTACTCTTTTGTCAGTGTATCACTGACACCTTCTACCAAACACACATGCCCGACACCATGAAAGAAAGTTTGTCAATTTGATTTAACCCACAACTTTGTCTTTCCCATTTCCCCATTATCCAATTACCCTTCTCTCTTCTTATTCCCACTCCTTCTCCCTCATTCATCATTTTTTATTAAACATTCGCAAACTTACTATAACTTCATTACTATCTTGTAATAACCATTGAAACTATGTTTTGTTCTGAGAAACCCAATGTTTCAATAAAATCAACTCACAACAAATATTTTTCACAGTAACTTTTGGACCAACACTCAAACATTGTTTTTTCAAATAAACTCTTTCAACTTTGTATACAATCCCAAGATTAGTGAAGAGTCATTACAAACCTAAACAAAACAATTTACTCAAGTTTCTTAACTAAAAATACCTAGCTAACAGAATGATACAAAATATAACATAGTTTGGATATCACTAAAGAGTTCACACATTGATCGATATTCTGATTGATTTTCTTTTTACTTGTGAGTGTTTATATATGAGTATTTCAAAAAATAGTAAGTGAAAGAGATTAAGAAAATGTTCACACATTGTGTTTGGTTTCATATCGGAAACGTTCTGAATCAATTTTAAAAATCAATTCATGTTAATAAATTGTTTAGAGAAAATCAGAATCAATTTTTAAAATCAATTGAAGATGAAAAGTTCACATCAAACATAAATAATTTTTTTTAGCTTCTCTATCGACCAAAATCGATTTTCTCACATAAAGTAGTAAAATAAGGAAAATTATTTTTTGACAAATTTTTTTAACAAACTTTTGACAAAGTTTCTATAAATAGAATTAAATAGATTATTTTTTTATTTTTTAATCAAAATAAAGTAATAATTGTAATACTTTTTTACTTCAAAAGGTAATTTGTCAAAAAGTTTGTCAAATTTTTTTGTTAAACTATCATCTTCCGTAAAATAATTCTCCCAAAGCGTTAAATGTCAACCGAATCCTTGATAAGATAATGTGATGTGATTTTAAAATGGAATATTAACCATATATATTCATATTTTTTTATTAGCTTGAATTTGAATACCTTTGTTTGAGATAATAATCAACTAGGGCTCTTGGAACTAGTTTTTTATGAACACCATATGTGATCACCTTCATTTTTACATTGATAATTTCAACATTGAGTCTTTAATCAATTTAAAATTAAAAAATAATTGATGTGAAAAGCCTTTTTTTATTGCAACATGGTTCAAAATTCCTACTATTTTCTTGAGTTTTTTTCCTTTTAATGGTTTCAGCAAAATAAAAAATCACAAATCAACAAAAAATCCTTCCAAGATCCAATCATGAGTTCTTCCTTAAAACTTGAGTTTGCATCACATTTGGTCGTCTATCTTTAGTTGGTAGGTTATCTCTAACCTTTCAAATTGAATTGATGCATGTTTAGAGTTCTTCTTTTGATAATCCTTGTGAATGATGACATGATCCATGGATAATTTTTACCTTTAAGACGATTATTAAAAAGTCGACTTATAAATCTAACTCAGTCTCATCAAATCGGTTCGTAAGGTGAGATTTGTATTCACTAATTATATATTGTAATATTGTATTTGTATCTAATAAATGTAGGAGTTCTAACACATATCAAGACCTTTTTTAATTCATATATTGGGTGAAAAACCCTACATTCTTTAATTGATAATTTTATAGGAGATTTTCAAGTAGCTTCATCTTAGGTAGAGGAGCCTTAGAAATGTGATGTAAAATCATACTTCAAAGTTAAATTGGCTTGCTCAATGGCTTAGCTGTCAGAATATTAAAAAAAAGAAAAAAGAAATGAATGGTGCACGTGTTGGTGAATTTTCATTGGTTGATCAACGGTAGTACCACGTTAAGTCCATGATCAACCTTGAGTCATGCATTGACCTAAGAACGAAAGTTGAAAATAATTTTCCAATCATTACCCATGATATTATTATTTTTTACTTCATATTTTAAAATAAAAACCTGCATATGCTTCTGCATATTTTCAAATACTCGATGGTTCAGCATAATGGAGGAACCCCAGTCTCTCATAACAAAAAGTTTAGGCATGAAATCGGAGAAGTTGGAGTTGGCTTTGGTTTTTCCTCTGTTTTTCTGTTAGAAGGATCTTAAAATTTAGATATAAATTTGCAAGTGCTATTTGAATTGTTCTTAAATTGGTATTACAAATTTATTTTGATAATTCACATAACAAAAAAATTATAAAGAAATATACAATATCAAAGCGAGACTTTATTTAATTAAAAATAAGATAAAAGCATCCAAGAAATTATATTCAAGTTTTATTTTAAAAAAAGAAAAATAATTTTATGGAATGTCTATTTTTTTAAACAAATTATACATTTATATATTATTAATTTTTAACTAAACTAATATACATTAAAATAGCTTTTTATTTAAAAAAGATTTTAATATTTTTCATTATAAATTTAATGGTGTCAAAATATGTCAGCTCAACTCAATATCAAAAAGAGATCCGTGCATACGTATTTTTTCTTATGAAATATTATGTCATTTATTTATTAATTTTGTATATAGATTTTTTGAATTAAATTTAAAAATAAAAGTTATGTAAATTTAATTATAATATTTGAATATAGTTGACATGATCCCTTTTTGTGTTTGTCTTTGAGATCCCATGTGAACCAAAATTTGCATGTTTTGGGTTTGTTTGATTGATCCTGCCAAATTTTGTAAAGAATAAAAATGAACTGATAGAGACTATTTTTGTTTTTCCTATATTAAAAAAATGTTTCAAAATTTGTTTATAGGGTCTGTCTTTGAAATCGTGAGGCCCAAAATCAACGAAGCCCAATTTCATATTCCTAGGCCAACTACAGACTTATTTTAATACAGCCCAGATATCAGATAGAAATCGTAAACAACTTCAATTCTACCCTTTCTCCTGTGAATATAACATGCTAGTGTTGAACCATATTTTCTTGATTTAAAATAATTTTTAATATTTGGTATTTATTTTTGCTTTATAATTTTTCTCTCTAATTTTAGTTTCTTAATTTCTTTAGTTTTTTTTCGTGAAATAGTTATAAGTTTATGAATTGGTCTTGTAAGAATTTTAGAGGATTTTAAATGTGGATGCACTAGGACTGTGTAATTACATACTGTTTTAATTTATTTGGATATTTTTCTCTAAATCAAACAGTTCGGATTTTTAATATGTAAGAGAAGCATGATTTAAAAGAAGGATCGCAACCAAAAATATTGTTATTATAAATTTACTAAATTTAAGCAACGCATATTTTTGCTATGATTTGAAATAAAAATAAAATAAGGTCATTTTTTTATATTTTTATTAGCAAAACAAATCTTGATATTATAAAAAGTGTGATAGATACATTTTTTTTAATAGTTTGTCCTGTGTCTTAAAATGATATTTCGAGTAACATTTTATAAAAAAAACATTGGCCGTTTATAACTTCTTATATTATGTGTTTCTCTGTGATACTTATAATAAATATAGTTAACCCTTTACAAATAAAGTATATTTTATTTTATTCAATTTTAAACATTACAAAATCCAGCACGATCACAATATTAGATTTACTTAAGTATGTTTTTCTTATGCTTGATTGAAATATTTGAAAATATCGCTCAATGAGATTAATACTAGAATATGCAATACGAATATCCTTGAGATTAAACAATGTAACTAAAGTATTGTCTATGAATGAGATTACAATAATTTAAAATGAAATAAGAAAACAAATAATAAATACTAAAACAAAAATTATTAACATTGTTTTATTTAGCAAGGTTTTTCTTATGTTTTAAACTTGATTGAAATATTTGAAGATATAAGATTAGTAGTAGATTATGCAATACCATAAAAATATAATATTGAAATTAATCAATATAATTAATATAATTTTCATATACGAGTATGAATAATAGGAGTTTAAAAATAAATGAAAAATAAATCATAAGCACTGAAATATAATTTTGATTAGTAAAATTCAATTTAATATATAATATATTTAGTTATTTAAAAAATTATTTTGATTAATATAAACAATTTTTTTTGTCAATTTAGTTATTTTAAACGATGATTTTACAAAAAAAAAAGAAAAACATTCAATTCAATAAACAGGCCCATAACTCTAAATTATCAACTATAATTTTTGTAGTGATAATTAGGCAGTTATAAGATTGGTCTATAGATAAAAATTGGAATAGAGATTGAAATAAGTTTGAAATTGGTTTGAAAATATGGAGTAATTAATGGAGGAATTTGAAGTAAAGGATATATTAAGAGTTTGAACATAAAGTTGAGTTATAGTTGTTTAAAATGATTGGACAATCATTTAACGACGAGGGGAGGATTGTGATTTCTAAGAGTATTAGATTTCATCAATGTGCATCAATTGAATCTTGGTGTTATGTACTCATTCTTTGTGACAATATTCATTTTTAATTGTAAATCATATTTTATATAGTTTATGTTGGTGAAATGACATGTTTATGAAAGTAAAATTTCAGTTTAATGAAGATAAACATTTAAAACTAGTTAAAATTGTAAGTTTTGGTACAATATATGAATATTTGCATAACTGGTTTCTACATAGTCAAGGGAATTTTTTTCACTAAGTAAATTTTGTTTACTTGTAAATTTAAGAGGTTTGGTCATTAAATGGTCATATAATCATTGGACAAACTTATTGTAGTGAAATATTCATAGTTTTGTTTATAGTATTATTGATGTGACTTATTATTGTTTGTGAGAATATCTTACTATAATATGTAATAAGATTCTACAGGTTTTCTTTGTTTATAACATCATTTTATAACTTCAAATAGTCTGACATTTATTTATTGTTTTGTTTAATGACCTATTATGATTGTACCATACACACAAGTAGATATTGAAAAAAATGCAGATGAACAAAAATGATATATTATTAGATTCTTCTTTTTAACATTTTTACACAAGAGTAGATATTGGAAAAATGCAGATGAACAATAATGATATATTATTAGATTCTTCTTTTTTACATTTTTGAGAAAAAGATAAACTTATATGCATAAGTTATAATATGTTTTGAAACACTTTAATATGTGATAATATATATCGAAAATTTGCATGGACCACAATTTTGTTAGTTCTACTACATGTTACAAATAATATTAATATGTTGATTTTTTTTATAGAATATATATTTCTATTTTTAATTTACTTTATTTTTATTTTATTTATTTGTGAAACCCCGTTTTAGCTCCTATGAATGTTTCTTTTAAAAAACAAGAGTTATAGTTATAGTTTTATTTTTATTTGAATATATAAAATATAGTTTTATTATTTAATTATCATTTTCTATATTTTAATATCTCTCTAAACCATTTATCTTTATTTTTTATTTCTTGACTTCTCTTAGAGTTCTTTGTAACAAATTATTATTCTTTTTCCGATCAAAGAGTGTTAGTGAATTGATAATACAATATCAATTATGACCAATAAATAAATACAGTCTTAAATAGTTTATGTAATTGTGTGTGAGATCAAAACCAAATAAATGAATATATATGGTAGAATAAATATTGGTTTGTGAATCAGATATCCTTAAAACAAATTACTTTTCTAACTTTTCTCAAGGTAAGAGGAGTCATCTTTGGAATGTTATTAAACTTTGGATTTATTGACAGTGAATTACTAGTGAAATAGTATATTGTTGAGATTTGATTGAATTAAGAAATTTCATGTATGAATGAGATAAAAGTTAGATGTTAGGTTTGAAGAAGAATGTTATTGAGTTAGAAGTGACGTCATTGCCTATAAAAGTAAAGTAATTTTTTTTATGGCCCAATTATGATACTTGAATTATAATTAGTCTTTTGATTCAAGATTGATCGAAAATGAAACAATAAGTTACTTTTAAAATGCCGTGAAAATAGTAAAAATATTAATTTAAGATATTGTATGTTATATTTAAAATTTTTCTTGAAAATCTCACAAAAACTTAAAATAAAATAAAATTATAAATATAAGTGAGAACAAACATCTTATAACTAAATAATTTTTATAAGGTCAACTTAAAATTGAATAGCAGGATATTTTGAATTTTGAGTGATCAAATTAAATTAAAAAATGACATTTATGCATTATTAATTAAAGTTATTTAAAATATTAAATTTGATAAAGTTCGTTAATTAATTTGTGTGCAGTTTTAAACGGCCGTGTACCGACAAATTTTAGTTATATAAAATAAGCATTAAAGCAAACAATAACATTTGAATATATAAAATATATTTAAAATTTAAAACGAATTATTCATCCTGTATCATTTAAATACTATCATTTCTAAAAATGACAGCTTTTGTTTCTAAAAAAATTAGCTTTTAATTGAAATTTAATTTAATTATACTATTATTTCCTTCTCACAATTTGATCACGTTGTTTAAATCACTCACATCCTCAAACAATATAATACACCACAAATTATTATATATTATTTATTACGTAACTACTATTTTTAAAAAAATAAATAAAAATGAAGACTGCCTATTATTTACTCAGAGCTAAATAAAATAAATGTAATTGATGAAAAAAATATTTTTAATAACCCAAGAGTAGTGTATGGAATAGTCATTTAAATGAGAAAAAGAGAAAATAATACTTTAACAAAGTTTTATTTGACAAATTTTGACAAATAATAATTTTTATGATAAAAAATATCTTAAAACTTTATTATTTTATTTTTATAACTTATAAAAAATAAAAAATATTCTATTAGATAATTTTATCAAAAAATTATTTGTCAAAAAATTATTTCTAAAAAAATTACCAAAAATGTTTAGTGAGAAAAGTTAGTTGTTGATCGTATCCCATCCACACCAGTTGCAAGGCCCATGTTTCTTTATCATCATCCCTCACCTATCTTTGGCAGCCTAACTTCTAAAGTGTTTCAGTTTCCAAAATCAAACTCAAAATTTAATTCAGAAATTAAAAATCAGATACATAAAAAAATAAAATTGAAATGAAGGAGTTGTTTGGTATTCCAAAAAGCACAATGGAAAAAAATAAGAATGCAATCCTAGTCAGATTGGTAGTTGGATCAAATTGAATTGGGATGATGAGTGCAAAGGAAATAAGATGAAGGGTGAGAAAAGATGATTGGGCTAAACCAAACAGAGGAGGGGCCCGCACCTGATTAATAGTCCACTTCGTTCGGTGGGCTATTCACTCGCACTCACGCCCTACACGTACGGTCCTATCTCATCAAAACCCCAATAACCAAGTAAATATAAAAACAACTTTTTCTCTTATTCTTTAAGGGGTGGGCTACGACCTTTAGCCAACCCTTTTGTGGTCCGTTCCCATTCTCATATTTTATATCAAACGGGGTGGTGTGGTGTGTGTGGCGTGGTGACATGATCAGAAAGTAAGTAACAAAGGAAAGAGAATCTCCAAAAAAAAAAAAATAATAAAATGAATTGAATTCGATAAATAATAATAATGGACCTCAAGGTCCAAACTCCAAATCCAACAGATTTGCCCTATTTTAAATGTGTTTGAGAAAAACCTTATCTCCCGAACCTGTACGAACTACGTTCCAAATATCAGAAACCCTCGAACTCGAAGGTCCAATTAGCTCCTCGGGTTCGTTCCCAGGCCCAATCTCCATCTCTCTCTCCGGTGAGCCCTCCATCTTTCTCTCTCCTCTCTGCAAAGCCCTAGATCTCACTCCGGTGAGGCTCAGGCCTCGTTTTCCGCTTCGGATCCGCTTTTCACACTCCAATCCTCTTCACGTATATATATATCTGGTGCCTCCCAAACCCTAACTCTTTGATTTCTCCGTTTTTCTTAATTTTCTTCCGGTTAAACTCTTTTAATCTCGCTTTTATTGTTAGCAAGTTGTTTTTTTATCGTGATTAGGTTTCCTTTTTTGCGTTTTGTGCTTTGATTTGTCGATCTCGGTGGTCGCTCTTCAGTTTCGTGTCAGTGAATTGGCTGTTTGTGTGCTGGAATGCTTGATCTGGACTGTGTTTTTGTTTTTTGATTTTGTATGTTATCCTTAGCTGTTTTTGCAGTGGTATACCATTGAAGATCTGATTTCCCATCTTTGACTTTTGAGGTTGACCTTGTAAATAGTTTGTGAGCTCTGAGAGTTGTGGTTGATGGAGGGAATATTCTAGGAGCGTCTTTCACTGATGAATTTTGTTCACTTCACTTTGTACTGTTGTGATTGAGTGGGCTGATCTGACCCGTTTGTGGAGCCAGTGCCTTCTTTGAGTTTGTGGACAGTTGTTGATTTAGCCTTGGCCTAAAGGCTCACTGAATATTAAAGGGTTGTATGTACTAGGATGGCCGAGGACAGCCTGTTGGGTCTTTGATTCATAAAAAAAGTAGGATGCAAACCAATAGTAAGGTGAAGGGTCTAACAGAAAGTCTTAAACCATGATCCTGCCAGCAAAATAGGATGCTGGTTGCAATACTGACATGCTGGTCCATCCATTCTGATGTTACTGGCACTAGTCTACAACCCTCTTTTCAATATTCACTTTGAAAGTTAGTTCTTTATACCATGTCTTGTATCCACAACTCAATCTTATATGCACAAATTTCTGTTAAACAGGTGTTTGATTTGGTCTTCACTTCTCTCTTTCATAACTGCGCTACCTAAAAGAATGCTATATACTTTATTGTCTTCTAATTCTTTTTTCTTGCTCTTTGGCTCTCTAAGATGTCACTTATGCATACAATTGTAATGTATATTTTGTTTTATTGTTTATATCCTGTATATTTGAACGAGAGTGTTAATGTATCTGTTTGGAGGACATTTCCTGGTGGGAAGTTACCATTAATTAGCAATTTTATTTCTAGGTGAAGCAGGAAGGTACATATCAAAATAAAATATGGTGGTTACTGTTGAAGAAGATAAAGTGGTTGCGACCCCTGATGTGAAAAATGCGCCTGTCAGTACTGGTTTTCAACCCAGCAATGATCTGGTAAATTCGGAAAATCAGTCCGACCATAGTGTGGAAATATCCGAGCCTCAGCCTGATAACGATCTCTCCAATTTCCAGGCAGAGCCTAACAAAGTACTTGCAGCATCTGAAGTCCAGGATCCCAGTGGAAATAACACTGAAGGTACGTTGCCCAATGCCGAAGAACCTCCTAGCAGTGAGTTGGAGAATCTTGAGACACCACCCAACAACCAATCAAATAATGATGAGGGCCCACTCAACAATCAGCATGTTGATTCTGTGGCATCATTCAAGAATCCATCAGAAAGCTCTGAAGATGTAGCTGATGATAAGCTTGTTAGTTCCGGAGCTCCTCTTGACCAGAAGCCTGTGTCTGAGGCACCATCAAGCGATCAGTTGGTCAATTCCGAGACACTTCCAGATAATGGCGTGGTAGATTCTGAACATCAGACCAGTAATGATGTGGTTGTATCTGAAACGCAGCACAGCGATGAGGTGGTAGCAGAGCAAAACAATGAGGTGGTTTTACCTGCAACTGTCGAAAGCGAGGAGGTGGTTTTATCTGAAACACAGCAAAGAGATGAGACAGTTTTATCTGAAACACAACGAGGCGATGAGGCAGTTTTATCAGAAAAACAGCAAAGCCAGGAGGCAGTTTTATCTGAAACACAGCAAAGCCAGGAGACGGTTTTATCTGAAACACAGCAAAGCCAGGAGACGGTTTTATCTGAAACACAGCAAACCAACGGGGCAGTTTTATCTGAAAGACAGCAAATTAATGGGGTTGTTTTATCTGAAACGCAGCAAATCAATGGGGCAGATTTATCTGAAACACAGGAGGTGGTTTTATCTGAAACACAGGAGGTGGTTTTAACTGAAACACAGGAGGTGGTTTTATCGGAAACACAGGAGGTGGTTTTATCTGAAACACAGCAAAGTAATGAGGCATTTTTATCTGAAACACAGCAAAACAATGAGATGCTTACTTCTGAAACCCAGCCCAGCAATGATGTAGTCATGTCAGATGCACAACCCAACAGTGAGCCACTGGTGTCTGGCTCACTGCCCAGCAGTGATATAGTCGTGCCTGAGAGACAGCTCAGCAATGAGACTATTGTACATGAGTCACAGACCAGCAATGATGTGATAATGTCTGAAGCATTGCCTGAAAACGAGACTGTACATTCTGCAGCTGATCCTAATAATCAGCTCTCTAATTCTGACTCTCTTTCTCAGAATCATCATTATACTAATCTACACATGATTCCTGAAGATCAGCTGCCTCAACCTGAATCACTGCCCAATTCTGATCCACTGCCTGCTTCTGAACCACTGCCAGACAGTCATCTCACAGACATCAAACCAATATCTCATAATCATCTTGCACAGTATGATACACTACCCAACAGTCATATGCACCATTCCGAGGCAGTGGCCAACCATGAACTAGTACCTCACTCTGAGGCGTTGTCCCATGAACACATAGCCAACTCTCATTTGTTGCCACACTATGGGCTGCAAAACAGTGAAACGCTGCTCGACAATCAGTTAGTCAATTCTCAACCACACTATGAGATAGTCAACGCTAGCAACATTCCCAGCTATGAGATAGTCAATGCTGAAACTCCATTGAACAGTGAGGAACCTACTCCTGAAACTCAGCCAAGCAAGAGGAGAAAAAAGAAGTCTATCGTCTGGGAACACTTTACTATAGAAACAGTCAGTCCTGGATGTAGAAGAGCATGCTGCAAGCAATGCAAGCAAAGTTTCGCTTACAGTACTGGTTCAAAGGTTGCTGGTACTAGTCACCTCAAACGCCACATAGCCAAGGGGACATGCCCAGCTCTTTTGCGTAGCCAAGATCATAACCAGTTCAGTCCATATACTCCACGGTCAAGGGGAAGTGATGCTGGCAATGCTAGCAGTGCCCCCAAGCGACGCTATAGGTCCCCTAATACTCCTTACATAATATTTGATCAAGATCGTTGCCGTCACGAGATTGCTAGGATGATCATTATGCATGATTACCCCCTTCACATGGTTGAGCATCCGGGATTTGTTGCATTTGTCCAAAATCTGCAGCCCCAGTTCAATATGGTTACATTTAACACAGTTCAAGGAGATTGTGTTGCAACTTACCTGATGGAAAAGCAGTGTGTTATGAAGTATTTTGAGGGATTACCTGGACGTTTGTGTTTGACACTGGATGTTTGGACCTCAAGCCAGTCTGTAGGATATGTGTTTATAACTGGACATTTCGTCGATAGTGATTGGAAGTTGCAGAGAAGAGTTCTTAACGTTGTGATGGAACCATACCCTAATTCTGATTCTGCTCTCAGCCATGCTGTATCTGTTTGCATTTCTGATTGGAATTTGGAGGGCAGGGTGTTTTCTATCACTTGTGATCAGACTCCGAGTGAAGTTTCCCTTGGGAATCTCAGACCATTACTCTCTGTAAAGAATCCACTTATCCTTGATGGTCAGTTGCTGGTAGGAAATTGCATTGCCCGAACCTTCAGCAATGTTGCAAATGAACTATTGGGTTCGGTACATCTTGTTGTAAAAAAGATCAGAGACAGTGTAAAATATGTGAAGACTTCAGAATCACATGAGGAAAAATTCTTGGAGCTCAAGCAGCATCTTCAGGTCCCCAGCGAAAGGAACCTTTTTATTGATGACCAAACCCAGTGGAATACTACATATCAGATGCTGGTGGCAGCTTCTGAACTTAAGGAAGTGTTTTCTTGTTTGGACACTTCTGATCCTGATTACAAGGGAGCCCCATCAATGCAAGATTGGAAGTTGGTTGAGACCCTCTGCACGTACTTAAAGCCCCTTTTTGATGCAGCAAACATTCTTACCACGGCAACTCATCCCACTATTATCACCTTTTTCCATGAAGTTTGGAAACTGCAGTTGGATCTGTCTCGAGCTGTTGTGAATGAGGATCCTTTTATCAGCAACCTTACTAAACCCATGCAACATAAAATTGACAAATACTGGAAAGATTGTAGTCTGGTTTTGGCAATTGCAGTAGTTATGGATCCTCGTTTCAAGATGAAGCTTGTGGAGTTTAGTTTCACAAAAATATATGGCGAGGATGCCCATGTATATGTCAAGATTGTGGATGACGGGATTCATGAGCTGTTCCACGAGTACGTGACCCTTCCCCTGCCACTGACCCCTGCTTATGCAGATGAAGGAAGTGCTGGAAGCCATATGAAGACAGAGGGGTCTCCAGGAGGAACTCTGTTGTCAGATAATGGATTAACAGATTTTGATGTCTACATCATGGAAACTAGTAGCCATCAGACGAAGTCTGAACTGGACCAGTATCTGGAAGAATCACTGTTGCCACGTGTTCCGGACTTTGACGTTTTGGGCTGGTGGAAGCTAAACAAACTCAAGTACCCTACGCTTTCAAAAATGGCCAGGGATATATTGTCTGTTCCGGTCTCAAGCGTTCCTCCAGAATCTGTTTTTGATACAAAAGTGAAAGAGATGGATCAGTATCGAAGTTCCTTGCGGCCAGAGACAGTTGAGGCCATTGTATGTGCGAAAGACTGGATGCAGTATGGAGCAGCCGAAGCTTCCAACGCGCTGGTGAAAATGGAGTTCTAGATTTTATTCATGTAATTTTGGTTTACGTAGAGGGTGTGAAAGAAAGACCGCATCATGCATCGCGATATTTGATGAACCTACACGTTCTCATTTAGGTACTCTCTATGATGGTAGGTTCTTGTATTTTACTTGTAGTTCTTAGTTATATGTTAGGCTATGTTGATGACATTTGATGTGTAGATTTGGACGTGAATGCCTATATTCTAGTTTACTTCCCTGGACTAGATGCTAGAACAGATGCCCTCCTCAAGGTGATTTGTTGATGTAATAATTTAACTCAATATTCAATCACTGCTATTCAGGAGCTCCACTTGCTCTGGCCTGTCGCTTATAGTTAGATTCAATTTCACTTCTTAAGTATGTTCCTTTTTTTTTTCCTTTTCTGAAACATGTATTCGTCCAAGCCATTTATGAAAAGTGAAAAAGACCACTTGAAAATTGTCACTGTCAGTCAGCTGATGTATAATGTTATGTGATGGTATTAGAGATAAGCAAAGACGCGGGAACTGTGTAGTTCATCACAGCGTATGCACTACTCGATTGAACTCGGGAACCTTGGTGTCTGCAGGTAACGATTTTGGATCAAGTTAATGTTTTTGTGCGTATAACTTTTGCTTTGCTTTAGTCATCAAAAGCTGTAATGGTTTGCAACTCTTGTTTGTAAATATTTGTTTATTAATTTATGCAGAGAATAAATATGTAATATGATAATTGAAATACATGGTTAGAGACAGAAAAAGTAAAGCTGTGATATAATTTTGACTTAATGATTTTTTTGAATAAAGGTTTAATTTAAATAGTTTTAATGTTAATTACTTAGTATTTATCAGAAAAGAAAATAAACATATAAAATGAAATGAATATTATTCTGTAAGTTCAAAATATTTGATTTTATTTTACGTTTTGTGGAAGGCTTGTATACTTATATATAATTCTGATTTACAGGGCCAAACCATCTAATAGTACTTTTTTTTTCTTACGAGTAGGTGTTTATTGAAAAATTTATTCGAATTAGAATTAATTCTAAAACTGGCCCAAGGTAACTTAGAGTCACTTAGTACACTGATTTTTGTTTTTTTTTTTAAATTAATGATAAACTATAAAACTTCTTGATGAAAAGGGAAAGTTTGAATATGGGATAATTACATATTGAATATGATATTTTTTTAATATTGTAAATATAGTTCCATATGCAACACAAAATCAAAAACGACCAGACCCACACCGGAGAAATGCCCATTCAAATCAAATAAAAAATAATGGTTGTTTCTTCCTGCACCATGTCAAAATTTTCCTGCACCCATCATTTCAGATTTTATTTTCTGGTTCTAAATGAACTCCAGATATATTTTTTCTGAAGATACTGACACACTTTTTTTTTTTTTTTTTCTGAAAGACACTCACCAACTCTAGTTCTGGATAAAATTTTCCGAAATCTTTATTGAGGCGGGGGAAGAAAATAGATAGAGTATGGGAAGAAACAGCCAAAAAAAATTGATTAACCACAAACTGGACTCTAACCGGGCCATTACACTCCCCTTTTATTTACAGGTCCTTTCTTCCCCGTAGTTTTCGGTTCGGCTCTGTATTCCATCAAATTTCTCCTGCATTCCATTATTTTGGATTTTATTTTGCGAAAACATTCTTTTCGAAACACATTCACTCATTTTACAGAAGATACTAACCCACTTCAAATTCCAGATAAAATTTTCCAGAAACCTTCAGATAAAATTTTCCAGAAACCTTCATGGGGTGCGCGAAGAAAATTAACTGGGTGAGAACAGACTACTTTATATCGGGCTAGTGACATAATAACGAAGGCGGCCGTGATCAGGTGGAGTGAGAGAGATATTTTAGTAATAATAATAGTAGGAAAGAAGAAAAATCATGTTCACATTTTTTTACTTAAATACATATTTTACCTTTACAAAATAATTAAGTTTAAATAAATAATCATTTAAAAAGATAAAAATAATAAAATAATATTTTGATTTAGAAAACAATTATTTTAAAAAAAATAATTGTATCAAATAGAAATTTCTTTATTAATAGCATAAATATTAAAATTAAATATATCAAAATGAATTTTATCCTTTAAACCAATTCGGCTCACCAACGTGCTTCAATCGGATTAGATTGAGAAATTTTCAATTTTTGTAAGAGTGGATTGAACCGACTTACTTAGTACGTGAGCTTGAATGAGATGGGTTATCTATAACCCATTAACAACAACATTATTAATTTTTTTATTATATTTATTTACTACTTTTAGTTGTATAAGTTCATAATTTGATATTTTTAAATATTAGAATGTTAATCAATAATACTTAAATAATTTGAATGATTGATATTTTGATCTTTATTATTTTTATAATAATATTTTGAAAGTAGAAAAACACTTTAATTCCATTATTATAAAAAATAAAACAAATCAACTCACTTACATTATTATTATTATATAATAAATATATAAAAAATAAAAAAAATTGTAAGTCAATCCATTATTCTTTGGTAAGTTACGTTATATTATAAAATTTTCAATTCATCAAAAGATTAAACTAACTCTTTTTTTAACTTATAATAAATCAATTCGTACGAGCTAGATCGAGTAACTTTACACCCCTAATAATATAAGTGAATATAAAAACTCCTGACGATGTATACTATTTTTGATTTATTATTTATTTTTTAATACATAGTTCATTATTTGTAATGCTTGGATCAAAATATGGTAGTTTTAAATTTTAAATAAATAACTTTTCTTTTAGAGAACTGAAATTAAAACCTACATTTCGAGAATATTTTTACAGAGTATTTAAGATTTTGTTTGAACTTCTTTTTTCCAAACTACTTACTAAATAAACACATTTCAAGAAACTCGGGTCTCATTTTTGTCCAACTACAAGCACATGTAACAAGACCCAATTACCGAATTTGCAGAATCAGTTAGTGCATGCCTTTTTGCTGTGATTATTTTCCTTATATTGATTCTATAAAGGGAATATATATCGCAAGAGACCCCAAAGTTCTAAACTGAACTCTTTCAGAAGCGTTCGGTGGACGAGGACGAGTTCGGGGATGATCTTGATGCGATTGTAGTCATTTGCTCTCAGGTGAGTTTCGTTTTCCTATTCAAAATCTTAGCTTCATGATAGAACGTTTGTGGGCGTCGTTTCGTTCTTTTTTTCTTCAAAAGTTTCGTCATATTGAAATAAAATAAGAAAAGGACTCGTTGAAATGCTTGAAATCGTAGGTAGTGTTTAAGATGAGTTCAAATAATGGTATGGTTCACTCGGTCAAGATTGAGATTTGTTGGTTGTACACGAGTGCCAGGTGTTCGGGAAAAAGCTTGAACCGATATATTTATCGAAGCATAAGAAGAAAGTTCTGCAAATTTATTGGTGTAGGACATTTTCTGAAACATTGTATGTTCGTTTTGTACACTGTAGCTATCACTTATAAGTTATATTTCTCTGTATCGCACTGAAATTCACATATTGATTACGGAGCTCTCCTTTCATTTCTCTCCTGCACCTGCACTCGGAGAAGTTCCAAATCCAGATAAAGTTTATTTAAAAGCTGACTAATATTGAGAAATTATTTAATTGCTATTTCTAGAAGTTGTTAGTCACCGAATGCAGTCGATGCTACCGTATCCAGTTTTCTTTATTTTCAAACAGTGCCTTTTACATTTGAGCGGTCTGATTTTCATCAGTTGGGGGGTATGTTCAAGGTTAGGAGCTGATTTGAGGGGAAAATTAAAAAGAAATGGAGGGAGAGTTATAGGTAAAATGGATAGTGTTATAGTCGCTACCTTTTCTTAGATTCTTATCTTTGGTATCACGCAATTGGAAACCACACCCTTCCTCCATCACACTCACCTTGTTTCATATTCCCAAATCTCATTTGAAATCACAATCTTTGTTCGCTGAATCAGGATTCTAAACTCAAATAGGGTCCCTGATTTTTAGCCCTAAGTCTTTTATTATTTTGAAAATTCAACTAAATGCAAAACACTTCTTGGAATTCTTGTTAAATGAAAGTGCCATGGTGGAATGGCGGCTGGTTGCTTGCCAACCGCCATGGGCAATTTCTGAAGGGAGCCCCACTATGTTGGTGTCATAGACCACAATGGTGTGTTCATATGGAGGAGTTTTGGCCTTTCGCCAATATATATATGTATAGGTGTATAGGTGTTCACATTTAAACACAAACACAATCAAAGTAATCATAGAATACATAGCACATCAGAACAAATATATGCATAGCAACTGAATGAATAAGAAGCACTTTAGCAAACAATATCAGAGCGTACAAGAGAGTAAAGTTCTTAGAAGAAAATACATGAAAATCAAAATTCAAAAGCAAAGAAATCAACAAAAACAAAGCAAATAACAGGTATTAACAGAGCAGTGTACTTCTCCCCCTTTTTTTGTCAGCATCCAAAAAGGTGGAAATTAAAAGATAGCGCCATTGCTGTGAGGGAGGTGTAGGTGGTCTCGCAGATGAGGTTAGGAAGGGGTAAGCTGTTGCAGCAACTAAACAAAGGAGCTTTTAATTTGAGCAGCAAAGGTAGACGCTACCTGTTCAATTCGTTGAGCCTGTCATTCCTCCATAGCTCTAAGCAGTTCAGCAGTGGCAAGATGTTCTTCCCTGAGGCATCCTGTATCATTGCTTGTACTGTGTTCACAACATCAGAGAGTCTAATCAAAATTTCTAAAATTGAAGGATTAGACTCAGTCACTTGCCTAGAGGCGTCTAGAGAAACAGCTTCTGCTTCCTTTATCCTTGAGTCCTCTGATGCTTGTTGTTCTGCTTCAACTTCTTGTTGCTTAGCTTCAGCTTCTTCTCTCTTCTTAGCTACTGCTTCAAGTTTAAAGGTAATGGATGAAGAAAGACCTGTGGTTCTGTTGGGTCTAAGCCAACTAGACCTCCATTAAAAACGTATCAGAGAAGAAAGGGTAGAATGGTAAAAACTCCAAAGGAGAAGTGTGGTTTAGCAATTTCTTTCTGGAGCTGCAAACCACTTACCCGTAACTCATCAAAAAAATTCTGAAGTAATGCCAAGGTACTGAAGAAAAATACCATCTCTTCAAAAGTTTTAGGGTGAGAAGTAGTGTTGAATCAATTGGCCACCTCAAAAGCCATTGGTTGCAGCAGTATTTGTTTATGCTGATACGGGTGTGGTAGCCTGTAAGTTTAGATGAACCAGTATAAAATTTTCTCTATGCTTGTTCTTGGTGAACTAAACGGTCTAGTCTAGTGTTGTGCAAAAAGTGTCTATAGCCTCTATTCAACCCCCTTCTAGAGCCCAATTGTTCTATCAAACATAGGTACCAATTTTTATTATAAATTCATGAAAAGTTCTATGTGGCATGTAAAATCAATGATTGAAATCTTTAATCTAAATACTGAGTCTTTTGTGTAAATGCATTTTGTACTGTATGTTGAGTCGTTTTTAAAACCACATAGTTATGATTATTTTATTTTTTTTAAATTTGATACTTGTATTTTTAGGATTAATTTTAATTTTTTTGGTTTGTCAACCTCTACCTTCTAGGTTTGGCTCTGTCTTCAGATGGGGCTGCCACATTCGATCTACACCCACACAGTATCACTTTATATTGGTTATGTTTGGACGAATAAGAAATGGGAGAAGGTATGGTGACATTGCTCGCTACCTATAAACACTGACTGGCCACAGATGCTCACTCAGTACAAACTACTGAATCAGTTAGTCTTAGTCGGGTCATGGTTTAAAGTATTAGGTTGGGTTTGGATAAAACCAAATCTAGATTATCCCCCATGTATTAAGCCAGGATTGGAAAAGGTACGTACATAGGTGTGTTGCCTGTATGTTTTTGATTCAATTGTCATCCTTCTGTTCCTCGGTTTGAGTTTTCTTATTCATATCTGAAATTTTAAATCCATCTATCTCCTTGCCCTGAGGTTATCACTCCCGAATCAAAATTCCATGAATTCATTACTGTGAATCATTTGAAGAAATAAGGAAATAAAATTGAATGGGTCTTATTTGTTCAATGACTTTGTGGTAAAATACTTGGGTTTTATTTTCTTCAGTTTTCATTAGAGAAATCTTGAATTATCCATATTTAGATTAATGTCCTTTTTTCTTGTTTTTTCATCGTTACGAGGTGAACTTTTATGTTTTCTTTGACAACTTGATTTGTCCCAAGTTCTCAGGTGCAAATTAGGGTTCTTAATCATGAATATCGATATTGATTATTTCAAGTTGGACATTGATGAACTTATTGGTGAATTCACTCAGGTATCAATAACATCGATGTCCAATGATTTTCCTCATTCTGTATTTTTTTAATTCAAGGAGCATGCTTGCCATTGTTTGGATATTAACAGTCCATATTTGATGTTCAATTTTGGTGACTGACAGAATGAGTCAACAACTTTGGCTGATATGAAAAGAGTATGGCTTTCGAGGAAGTTCTCCTACATTTATGAAGCTTGTCCTTCTACCAACCTGGCTTTCTTTATGCAATCAGTGTATGCTCATTGTATAGGTAATGTATAGCTGGTATATGCAGGTTTGATCATTACTCAATTGAGTTTAGATTTATTTTTTGTGGGCAATTTGCATGTTGAATGGTTTATTCATGCTAAAAAATATTTCCAAAATTATAGAAGCAGTGGTCCAATCTGAAAAGCTTATAATATTTTTTAAAATTTTCCTGTATCTGATGAGTATGTAGTATGCCATTGAAGTTTTATTTTACTGGCCTTTATATCTTTATTTCAGTATAAAAACTCCTTCATCTTCCTATGCAGGTTACATTGTTGGTACTGCTTCTTTATCACACAGATTAGGCGGCTTTTATTGCCTCTACTGTCTTTACGAGACTCAACCCTTTAATCCTTCTTTTAAGGTCTACCTATCTCTTGGTATAACAATTTTCCACTTGATAAAACAACTATGTTTAACTATACAGTTATTGGATAATTTTTGCATTGTCATGCTTACATCTTATCAATAGTTTGGGTGTGTGGAGGGAACTAGATTCATTGTTCATAATTGCTTTAATTTTGATTTTTCCTTGAATCAATTTAGCCTTTTAACCCTATACCTGTATATTTCTGTTTGAGTATGTGCTCCATCGGCGCACCTCACTAATTTGTGATTCAATAGTTGCAATCCATAATGTGCCCTTATCATACAATAAAGTAAGTATTCTTTCATGTTTTTAAAATTTAGATTTTATAGCTAGAATGGGTGTGCAAAAAATCTAATTATTCAAATCCAATTCTAAATCATACTAATCCAAATCACTTTTAAGTCTATTTAACGTATCTGTCTCAAATCCAATCTAATTAATGTATTGCATATGGATTAGTTATTTTTTTGGATTTAAAAAAAATTCAAAATCAATGTTCATCCTAAGAAATAGTTTGCACAACACAATTTTGTGTTGGTTTTGGCTGAGACATATTTTACTCTTATCTACAAAACACCTCTTTAGTTTGAACTATGGCCAGAGCATTGTTAGGTCAGCCTTGGCTTGGCTTTGGCTGAGGTGTCCTGGATTCGACCTTGATCAGAATACCATCGACACGTCCTGAGTTGGGATGTTGTTCGGCTTTTCGATGTTGTTTGGCTTCTAGCAAGCTGTCATTAGCCTACTTATCTATTATATATCTCTTCTAAGCCCAAGAATTACCGGTTTAAAATCCTAACCTAACCTGAAACTTGTTTACATGGCTTGATTTTTAGAAAGACCTAGAAACAAGTCAATCAGTTTAACTTGGCTAATGAGGCTAGAAAGGTCAATGAGTGTTGTTCATATCAAATAAATTATTCTTTGTTTTCTGAAGACTAATATTAAGGAAGTAAGCAACACACTATTATATTAAAAGTGGACAGACGCGTAGAGCATATAAGTGTTCATATTGCCACAGGGTAAAATAGTTAGAGAAAGTCATACAAAAAAGACACAATTTAGTATTGAAAAAATCATGCATAAAGGAAAAAATGGGAAAAACTTCAATTAGAATCATGGAACACTTCTATTCTCCTGTTGAACCATTATGCTATTAACCACTCTATATGATCACCTAAGAAGGAATGGACACATAGATACGAACACAAAGATGACAAAGATACATGTACGAAGATACGACTAAATTAAAAAATATAGGACATAGGACACTTTATATATATATATATATATATATATATATATATATATATATATATATATATATATATATATATATATATGGGTCTATTAGTAACTACTGACCTAAAAAATCAATAGAAACAATTATAAAAGTGTCTAACAAAAGAAAATTTTATGTAAAATGTCATGTTTCAAGAGATAAACTAGCTATCTCAAGAATCTCATTGTCATCCAATGAAAAGTCATATGTAATATCTCACAATTTAGTTGTTTCTTCATTGTTTTTTGAGGGGTTTCTTGAGAGAAAAGAAAGACTGTTATGAATAAATATTAGATGCTTCATCCTTTGAGGTGTTGTCTTATTAATTTTCAAAAAATGAATCACAATTTAGTTGTTTCTTCATTGTTTTTTGAGGGGTTTCTTGAGAGAAAAGAAAGACAGTTATGAACAAATATTAGGTGCTTCATCCTTTGAGGTGTTGTCTTATTAATTTTCAAAAATTGTATAAAGGAATTGGTACTTCAATGGTTTGTAGAATGGCATATACATGCCCATCTCTAATAGCTAGGTTGGTAGAATGGCATATACACGTTTTTTCTCTTGCATTTCCCGCGTAGGGAAACATCCTACATCATACAGAACTTAGATATTCCAGATTACAGCATTTGTACCTCAACAATGTTGTGCTTTAGTGACTGCATTTTTTTTTTCTGTCAACTTCTGTTTGGAAAATACGTGTTTTGCATGTGTTGGTTCTTCCAAATGTGGTGAAATAATATATTGGTCAAACATCTTCATGTTTATTGTTTAGTGCTTGGCACCAGACATGCATATGTTACGTAAACTGGCTTTTCAGAAGATAGTTACTATGATGCATGACAGAGGAAAACTTTATCTTGCTTAATGTGTTGTGCAGTGTTACTCCTTGACCTGCTTCATAGTGTGTCACTAGAGTAGTTATTCCTGAAAATATCTTCTTTTTTATTTTCATTTTATGTTTCATCCCACTTTGATGCTTCATATTTGTCCGAATGTAATGATGGTCCACATGAAAACCTAAATTTATGTGTTCGTACAGAGGAATTAAAGAAACTTAGAATCCTTGTTGCTGATGCCAAAGCCAATGATATTAAAGTGGTACCTGCTTTAGTGAAGAGAATGCTTGAAAGAAATGTTTTCCTTTTTGGCTCTGTCGACTTGATTGAAGGCTGTGTTGCAGAGACTGTAAACCAACTCCAACAATTACAGAATGCCCGTATTCAAGTTGCATACGAAAAGTAAACCACCAAATTACATTTATATCCAAGATCCTTCTTTCCTTCACATGTTGCCATGATAATGTAGTTTGCTCAACAGCTTATTGTTTTCATCTGTTCACTGTGAATGACAGGTTATTTGAGAGCTCTTCAATTGATAAATATATTCAGATGGACCTTGTAAGCACCTTAATGCTCTGTGACTTACAAAATGATTTGTTTATTCTGCTAATTACACTAATTTGCCGTCAGATTTCTTAATGATAAGTTTATATGAAAAATATATTACTCTTTTGCATTTACAAGGGCTCTGATGATGGTATTATAAACATGAAGGTTGTTATGTAAATTATAACATGCCTTCTGGAACCACCTAAAGGCTCCAATAAAAAATATTTTACGTATTACTCAATTTTATGTTTCTAGTTATCATATTTCTTTGTTTTCTTTTTTAGCGGGGGAAGGCCGCTTGGGGCTTATATCTCGTGCCTATTAACTTGGAGGGGTTTTGGTACTTTATATTATTTGCTTATTTTGAATATGAAGGAATGCCTGTAAGATCCACGCAACTTCTGTAAATTAAACACTCGTGCAAAATGCCATTCAATCCTTGCTTTCGTCTGGCTCTGGGTATATTTTGATATCTATACTTTCAGATGCTAATATCTTTCTTGAGATGTATTTCACGCAAACTCCTACTATAGACTGTATATTATTTTTAGGAGTGATAAGGTGACTTATGATTAGATGGAAGGGAGGGAAAGGTACGTGGGTTGGATCTCCTTGCTAACAATTTAAAGAAATATGGTTGGTTTGCTGAGTTTAGAAAGGAGGGTGAGAGAGGTTATGGGTTCAACTCTCCTTATTAACAAAGAACTAACAACTAACATTTGTTGATAGAAAAAAAGACTGTATTTTTAATTGTTTGTGATTTTGTTGCATTTAACTCCCTTTCTCTTTTCCACATGCCAGGGCTTGGAAGTTGAACTCGATTTGCTCAAGAACAAGTCATTGGGATATGCTGCAGCCAAGAATATGGCCATTCAAGGTATTTATTCCTATCCTATTTTACATAACGAGGTGCCTGCCGGTTAAAATACTTTTCAATTTTTGGAGTGGTTGCTGGTGTAAAGCAAGTTTTTTTTTTTTTTTGCCTTTTTCTTGTTATCCGAAAAGACTAGTGCGGGGCAACCAAGAAGAACGCTTGTCCTGAGTTTTTTTTTGTTTTTTTCTTTTTACCACGACTTGTTAAGCTGTTGGTTTTTCTGATTTTTAAAACTAGAAAGATCCTGTCTTCCTATTTTAAGTGCAGTCATATTTTTTTAAAGAATGACCACTTATATCATTGGGGGGTTCACGGTTTTCCAAATTGTGAATTGCTTCCCATTTTTTATACAAGGACAAAATGCTGCCCTCAAGACTTGTGGAATTCTTGACCTTAAGGGGAGGCTGGGGATGTTTTGGTTGTTATTGTCTGGCTGTTTGAATTTGGCAATACATGATATCATTAATGCTGTCAATTATCTAATTCTATGTCCTCGTTTTTCATTAGAGGCAAGCAGTATTTTAGACGTTGAAAACATAAAGCACATACAAGAAGATAAGCAACTGATTGGAGATGTAGTAGAGAAGGTTGCTAATGACTGGCATGCCCAGAAACAAGCATTTTATAAACAAACAGGATTGGGGGAGGACGATGAATATGAGAAGGAACTGGAGCAATTACTTCTAGATCATCATCCACATAATGGAGATTCTAACCAAGATTGAACACAACAATCTGAGTCGTAAGAGGAGTTACTTATGGTTAGGGGATTCATAGGGACTCTCAAAGAAGTGATGTGTTTTACTTTTTCCTGTAATCGAATGAAACAAAATTTGATAATATAATGTTTCATTTCATTATTCCATGTTTATTTGGAGATTGATCACTGGTTTGATTTCGTCCGCTCCCTTCTCAAATGATTTCACAAAGAGCTACTTACATTATGAAATGTCCATATAGTAGGAATACACTAGATTGATTTATTATTAAATTAAATATCCTAACGTTGCCTATATGCGCTGTGCAATATATGATCCGTCGAATACACTGGCATGAGCTCAGGCACTGGTTTCGGCAGAAATGACCTTTTACATGGAGGAAACTCTTCTGTTAAAGTGTTCTATCTTGAACGCACATATGCAGATCCTGTTCAATTAGTAATAAACAAACAAGTGCCAGGCATACACGGAAAAGGTCATTTGATAGCTTCTTATCTTAATTCATCTAAAAAAACGACCTCTGCAATGGCAAAGCGAACTTCAATCTCGAGAAGAAGAGGTAACGTGACTCGCCACAATTTTGGAAAGTGCATGGACTTGTATCAATTCGGTTTTGGTTATGGTAAACATACCGTATACTAATAATAATATTTATATTTTATATTATTGTAAGCAACAAAAGATTGAAACGTGTTTAAATAACTCTAAAACGAAAGGGAAAATGGTAGAAACGTGTATTCATTTTGCAGTCAAATTTCAAAAACAAGTAGCTGGCTGGTATAATAAACGTTAAATCTAGTACAAAGGGAAAGTTTTCAAGACCACCCTCTACTCTATCTAAAGAAATACCACAATATGCCCATTTTCTTGTCCCCTTTCCCTCTGATTCAAATTCAATGAGGTATTATGTAATAACTAACTAACTAACTAACTAGATAGACTATAAAGTAACTCAATCACGTGAAACCTGTGTCCCTCTGACGGCAAATGATCTATGTTGAAGGTTAGCAAGCCAGAATTGACATCGTGATTGAAATCAACCTCGTTATTTTGCAGCAGACACCTAGTTGGTCTTGCCGACGAATAAGCCCCGAACTTGCCACACCCCTTGATCTCAACACGAACCAACCCCTGGGTATCCCCCACTTCATACACCAGCCCTTCAACGGCACCACCAGCATTGAACATGTTCAAAAGTCCAAGAGGGGAAAAGCTGTACCCAGGACCCAAAACCTTCACAGGCGCAACAGCAAACACCTCGTGTTCCAACACCTTAAGGGACACCGGCAGAGCCACATTGCGCGGAAGCACAATGAGCTGCCCAGAGTGATGCGCGTAGAGCGCGCAATCACCGTTCCAATCGTCATCACCAGCAGCCTCCGCAATGAGATGCACATCACCACCTCTCACAAACCCTGTTATGGCACCGGAAACCGTGTCATGAAACGCATTCTTCCTCTCAGCGGCACTCCACGCAGCCCCTTGGCAGTTATAAACTCCCAACACCCCTCCGAACTTGTTCATGTTCCATATTTTCAACAAACTCACTCCGTCACGGGCCGGGTCACTGAACAAGCAGTCCTTAGTGGGCCTCCCGGGAAGACGGGCCCGAAGCACCGACCCATCGGGCAAAACCATCTTCTTAAGCAGATCAAAATCATGCTTCCCCGGCGCGTCGCTCACATAGAGCGGCCCACCGCTGATGGCCCTGGCAGAGCCGTGGTACTCGGCGGCAGGATGAAGCGAATGAAACATATCCCAATCGGGTAACATGATCTCCCCGAGGAAGACGCTATTGTACGCCACTGACGCAATGTGGATAGTGTGCGACACCGGATCACGCGGGTAGAAATCATCCGAAGCTCTCACCACCGCCGTCTGTTTGGAGCAGTAGAGCGCGTCCGTATTGTGGCTCATGCAGGCGATACACCCGTTGTCAGGGAAGTTTCTAGAAATCGAAGCGTCAAGTGCCTGATGATACTGTCTGGTCAGTTCCACCCTTCCCCCAAGACCCGCAGCCAGAGTCTCCAAAATGCACTGCACATCCACCTTAACGCCGTCTATACCCGCCGACGCCAGATAACTGTGCAACTCATCGTAAAACGTGAATACCTTCTTAGGGTTCACAAGTCCCAAACCCTGAACCGCCAGAATGTCGCTTTTCCACGTAGGCTCGTTCTCCGTCACTCCACTCGACACCTTCGGGTACTTCATCACCGAACCGTACTCCTCCATCTCCTTCACTCCTGGACGAACCCCGCCCCAGTAACCCGTGATTGCGTGCCACACATACACGTGCTTCACCTCGTGCTTCTTCTTCGCTATGTCCACGATATTCTTAATACCTAATCCCGGTTCCTCCTTCTGAAATTTCGCGTTCTCTTTTATCCCCGTCAGCCTCTGCAACGAGTTCGAGTATTCTTTCACCTTCCCGTCGTCGTCGTCGCCGCCGACGGATTGCCAACCGTCGTCGATGATGACGAACTTCGGCGGCGTGCCACCGCTGCGGAGTGATTGGATTCCGGTCTCCACTCCTTCCTGAGTAACTTGCTGGTAGAACGCGTCCCAAGTGCACCAGCCGAAGCAGTCCACGATGCCGGGGAGCTTCTTCTCATCGCGGAGGCGGAAGGTGTTGAGGTGGTTCCTGACGGCACGGAAAGCATGATGAATGGTGGCGAAGGGGTCGGTGCCGGCGCTAATGAAGATTGCATGGCTAAACGACGAGGCTTTGGTGTCTGCATCACCACTCTCGAGACATAGTTGAAGGTGATCGTTGGAATTCCCCTGTAGACACGCTCTGAAGGAGCCTTCTACAAGAGGGAGAAAAACTGTGTACACGATCTGATTCTGGCTGTTGGTGTCGTTTTCCGATTCGAGGTGGGACCCGTCTTTGGTTTCCACCAATAGAAACTGAGTCTCCAAAGGAATTTGGCTCCCTCTGTCCCCCATTTTCTGCGCCATCCACCACAGCTTGAACCGGAAGCACGCCATGAACCTCACATCCCTCAAGGTTCCCAACGAAACCACGTGCCTGCTATCTTCCTTCTCCATATCCACTCCCAGAAACAATCCTTCTACCGTGGATGTCTCCACCACGTTCTCCGGTATTCCTGTCAGAATCGTTCGCTCCTTCACCACCAGCTTCCCCTCCGAAACGCGAACACCAGGTTTTATCGTCATCTCTTCAGCTCCCTTTACGCTCCTCTGCAATTAAATCAAACCAATTTTTCATCAACCCAATCGAACTGAAATGAAATTTGGAATTTAGGGGTTTTATTAATTCATACCTTGAATGACACCACTGGAAACACTCGATTCAAGAAATGTCTGCGAATTCGAAAACATGGAGATGGAAACCATTGCCGTTAGCAACATAAAAAACAACTGAACAGATAAAACGGCATCAAAAAAAAAAAAAAAAAGATTAATGTGACGATGAATCATATACCAGAAGTTGGGAGTTGCTTCTTATTTGGCGATCTTAGATGAATGCCTGAAAGAATAGTGTTTGGATGAGTTGGAAGAGATCGGGATTCGGTATTTATAGGAAAGGATGTAGTGTGACATAGATTGGAAACCATTGTTAACATCTTCTTCCTTATCACTCTCGTCAAATAACCAACGAACATCATCCTCTCTTTACTTATTGTTAACTATCTTAAATAATATAATATCTTTTTGCAAAAAAAAAAAAAAAAAACAGAAAAACAAAATAACTGTAGCTGGTCCAACTTGCTCTTTTTTGACATTGGATGGGGTCGCCACGTTGGATCCACGCCCTCACAATACCACTTAATAATTAAGAAATAAATAAAACCAAGTAAAACTGGAAAACGTGATACGACACGATGTTTCTTATGTTGCACACCTGTGCGATTTTCGTTGGGTAAAACTAAAATTTCCAAAAGAAAATGGTTTTTAGGGCTATTCATCTCTGTTGTTTACGCCTACCCTTTGTATTGTGAAGCTCAAATACACAACCGCGTTACTTGGCCTGATATGTTAGTGTTTAATTTATGGGTTAAGTATAAGAATTTTATAATTGGTTTTTAAATTTTCTTGTCTTGTCGTGGTAGTCAAGCTATTAGGTTTAATTTAACACACTAATTTGACATAAGTTCCCATATACTCCTATTATTGGAAAAAAATGATTGTAAGTGACCAATTCCTATTGGCTCAGTGTCCATAATTGGAGTATGTACGTCACGAGAGCCCATTGATTGTTACGTATTTTGGATTTAAAAAAGTACATTATCATAGTTTAGCTAGGTGGAACTGACGTGATTTTGCAGAACATAATTGCAAATAACTTGGGAAGATGGAAAAGGTCCATCCACTTGGCCAAGTGGCTAGTGGTTGGATATTGGATACGGGCACAAGTTCCACACTCACTAAACCATTTCATCGTTTTTAGTTATATAAAACGGGCTTTCGATTTTGTTATGATTTTTTTTTACTCAATCATTTGAATAAATTATTCCTGCATGTTGGATTTGCCAGGGAGGATAAGATTTTGTGGCTTGTTGATGAGAGTAGGTTCAAGCCATTTCTACATATTCTACTTCAAGGATCAATGGATGTGGGAGACAGTGTAGAAAATAACTAGATGCAAGGTACTTACTCTTTCATTTTCTAATCCACTGTTTTTTTTCTTTTAAAGAGTTTATATATTGTCCGCACACAATATATTTATTTGGTTCTTGTTGAAATCTTATATTTTTAATAATAAATTCTCAAAATAACTTAGTACAAGAGTTGTTCTGTATGGGTCAGTCATGGGTCTGTCGACAAAGATCAATTCGATCAATCAACTTAACAAAAATCAATTGTGGAGATTACTTCTGAAGAAGATTTTTAGATATAGTATTGAGTGTCCGACAACATCTTACCCAGTTTCTCACCACCCTTGGCTTAAATGGGAACTACAATGTGGGTTGTTCGACAACATCGAACGGCCTCCTCAGTTGATGTCAATTGATTGGTACACAAAATTTTACCTAGGTTTTTTATACAAATTATGTGGTTGAGTCAGTCGGTCGATGACTCTGAAACCTAACATTTAGTTAGCTTAAACAAGTTAGTAATTAAAATTAAAAGTGATTGAGTCTTGATTAGGTTAATTCTAATCACGGGTCAGGAAAAAAAAAATACAGGTTAAAGGTATCATTGTTAGAACTTTTCTATTGCATTAATTACAACATTTTCAACTTTATATCTAAAACAAAAGTATTCATTGAGTTGGTTAATTGAGTTGGTTATTTGATGACTTAATCAGATTTTAAATTATATTGACTTTATTTATGATTGAATCAAATTTGATTCAATTCAAATTAACATACTTTTATATAGGTTAGATAATATTTTTCATGAGTTACTCAAGATAAATCTAAGACACATTTTTATGTGAATTTGAATTTTCTCGAGTTCTTTTTTGTTTTGTATTGTTTCTTAAAATAAATTGATGGATGCTAATTTTGATGTTTTAAAATTTAAGAAGATTTTTAAAGTACCAATATCAAAGTATTTTAATGCTCTACAGGAAATAACAACAACAAATCCAGTAAAATATTTTAACTCTTCTTATGTTTGTTTGTCATTTACTTACAGTTAGCATAACCTAGACACTCTTAAATAGGTCATGACGGTGGTGCATCTTTTTCTATTTTATCTTCATCATTTATAGTCGTTATTCTTTATTTATCTTAACCCATTTCACTTATTTGTCTCTATTATTCACCGTTAATGTTTATCTATAGTTCTTAGTGAAATTCAACGTGTGGACCTTTGGACATGTGACAATATTTGAATGGATTGAAGAATCCTAATGTAAGCTCCTAAGGGCTGGAACACAGGGAAAATATCTACCTGCAAAAGACTATTCGACGCTCAGGTTAGTAAGAGAGTTTGAATCTTTAGATTAAGAGAGAATGAGTATGAGAGAGTGTCTATATTACTTGGGAATACTATATGTATTTATAGGTCTTTTGGACCTTGGATTGGATCCATGTGATAAAACAGTAATGTAATATTGACCGATTGGATCCATGTGACTTTTGATGGGTTTATATTTTATCACATGAGTTATGGTTCTGATACCACTAATTGGGTTTATATTTTATCATATGAGTTATGGTTATTGAGAGACTATGGTTCTAGATATATATGACATTAGTCTTACACATATAAGACATTTAACACCACTTTTAACTTTAAGGTAATGGTGTTATAAGACTTTATTCTTATATAGTGTTTAACTTTGTCTATTTTATCCAAGTGAGACTTCTGACTCATAATTGGACTATTCCCTGGCTAAATGATATTTATGCATAACTTTATTACAATCATCACTAATGAGATTTTATATCATTTTTTACATTATAAAACCAGTGAAATAAATATTTTAATATGCAATTTTCCTTATAAAAATGGAATAAATATAAACTAGCATTGTTTGTGGTGTCAAAAATTCTTTTTTTTCTTTGGACCTTTAATATTCAAATGCTCCTCCAATTTTTACCAGTTTTTTTTTTTTTTTTCT
>Ga0214542_1002467_pt1 | contig 38213 bp, 20 predicted proteins | sample CNSS1metaG_FD_160096 | JGI IMG/M metagenome (GOLD analysis project Ga0214542, IMG submission 160096) | Root nodule microbial communities from cowpea collected in UCLA plant growth center, Los Angeles, California, USA - CNSS1 | ecosystem: Host-associated > Plants > Roots > Nodule | place: USA...
AGGAAGGAGCATGAGCTGAGGAGTGACTTACGTGAATAGGAACTGAGTTTGAGCTCGAAGGAAGGGGACCTTAGGGCAAACCCTAGCAGAGCTTTTCGTGAGAGCAAGGGGAAAAGGGTTGACGGCTGCTGCGTTTCTGTGAGAGTGAAAGTGAGGGTTAGGGCATCCAGAAAGGGGTTTTATCAATTGGGCCAACCCTAGACCCAAACACAAGAGGGCAGCCCTTAACTTTAGGGCAGAAAAGTTAAAAGATTTTAAATGGGCCTTACATGTTTACATTTTATCAACATATTAAATGTTTATAAAAAATGCATATTTTAAAAATAAATCTTATTATCTATGTAAATTAAAATGTATAAAAAGTTTAAATTATAGTATTAAAGCATGCAGTGAAATTTTGAGTGATAATTGAATGCGAATACATAACTAAAACTATTTAAATTATACAGTGGATTATACTGTAAAAAACAATTAAATTAATTTCATAAAAGATCTTCGACCACTTTCTATGACTTAAAGAAAACAGTAAACCTTGAAAACACTTGCTTATATTGTAAAAAAAACATAATAATAAATCGTCTGATAAATATGGGTTATCATCATATGTAATCGAGAGTTCCAATTTTATTCGGTTGTTTTGAAATTGCAAAGAATGTTAGTCCGAAATTAAAAATAAATAAACTTTATCCGTTATCTAAATTTTTTCTCTTCTATTTTTGGCACTTATCTTACACTTTTATATTTTTAAACACATTTCGTTTTCAAATTCTGCATCCGTTAAGATTCCTTGCGTGAGCATGCTGTTTTTGTTAAATCTTTTTTTCAGTCAAAACCTTTCCATAAATATTTATGTGTTTTTAGAATGTTAAAATAGAACATAATAACTAGAATAATCACAAACTTGACAAAGCTAAAGTTGAAAATGTTAAATAAAATTTATTGTTTTTTTCTAATCTTATCATCACAAAAAATCGTTTATATAGTTTAAAAAATTTCACCAGCTACCATAAATATAGAAACGAAGAAAGTCGTATGCGAATAAAAGCATGCCACGTCTTCTGCCTCCATTGGCTTACTTCCGTCGTTGAGTGGGAGACTGTGACAGTCAGACATTTTAATTAACTTTTTTTCCTCTCTTTATCCTTTTCTTTGAATAAATAAAGTTATTTTAAATGTTTATCGCATTTTCTGTTTTTGGGAATAAATAGCATCGCAAGCAATACATTGTAAATACGATACTCTTATACGACCCATCATCACCTAGAGTCCATTTTCTTTCTAACTTTGTGTGGTATAAAGAACAGAACCCACGTGAAGATTGTTTTATTCTTTTCGTTTTAAAAATCTGTTATTGCATTGCAAAATTATTTCTAGGGCACACAAACTAAGTATCTATTCCATCTTAAGAGTTTATAGTTTTATAAATCTAAAAATGTTATTTTTGTTAGGTCTACAGAGGAGGTTTATTTAGAATCCTTGTCCTAATATCATTTGTTAGGTTTAAGAAGATAGTTTCATTTGGGAGAACAAACATCAATCAGATATGAGTTTAACTACATAACATATTGGCGCAATTTTCAACCTAAAACCTTAAGATAATGAGTTTATGGATATTTATCCTTATATTGTAACGTCCCATTTAATTATTAAACGAAATTAAAGGAAACGTCACGCAAACGATAGTGCAGTAGGGTAGCCTTGGGGTCCTTAACCCAAACCCTACAACCTGGGCACACCACGATGCCAACGGAAACCAGATACAAGTCTAACAAATGTGTAGAGTAGAAATGCATAAAGCGATACATGGGCCATAGCCCTAAAGAAAACATGAAGAAAATAAATCCAGCCCAGATGGCTAAGCAGCGGAATTACCATTGCCTTGTTGGCCACGAGAACCTCGCCCATCTGCTCCCATCAATCAAATTGATGATCATCGCAAGAAAGAACAGCCACATACAATACAACCATACAACAAAACGGGTAAGCTAGAGCCAATAACATATTTATCATACAGTCAATTATATTTTCACCATCCCATATCCATACAATAACCAAGCATGTCATGACTCTTCATTCAATACACTACGACTCGACTCGACTTATCCGGATACGTATAACCTGATCGGATTCAGCGGACGCTTGCACTTGTGGTGGATACCTCTGCTCACCCCCGAGCTATGTGTTACAAGTGTTACGATGAATCAAATTTCCCTCACCACAAGGTTAGCCCTTAATGAATTTCAGGCCTCCTGCTACTCTCACCATAGGAGTCAGTTCGCTCTAAGTGAGACTAACTGGCCCCTTAGAGTGTCAGAATGCAGTCCTTACCTTGAATCCTTACCTAGTTATACAGATGGGGCACCACCATGGGCACCCACTAACAGGGGCCATGGAATTACGTCCCGACCACTGAAGCGCAACCCCGGAGGTCCCACCTAGAGACCCCAAGGAATTACACGCTGACACGGACTAACATTCATAAAGCAGCAGTAAGAGAACATCAAAATCATATTTACAATTCCATACCAATCCCTGAGATTAATTCCTCATATGCATCACATTTTCAATCCATACATCTGATCATCACCACCCCATGAGTCTAGGGTCTCATCTCATATCAATACCATGTTCCTTTAGTTCCAAAACACTCATTCATCTCACATGCCAAGTTCCCACAACACCCATCATTCATCATTTATGAATCATGTCACGCATACATAGCAATCCATTAGGCATATATCCATACATATGTACATGTATCTCATCATGGCAGTCATACCCATACAATTTCGATCATAAGAGTGTAAACACACAACCAAACACAAAAATAGTCTCGCCCAATCCCTCGCTCAGGCTGAAGGGTCTCGCTCAGGCGAGACATTCTCACTCAAGCGAGACATTCTCGCTCAGGCGAGTCCCCTTCGCCTAGGCGAGAGCTCAAAAAGGGCATCAGGAAGCAACGCGGGATCTCGCTTAGACGAGACCCCTCTCACCTTGGCGAGATGCTTGCTCGCTCGCTCAAAATAAGGAGCGGGTCGCCTGGGCGACCACTCGCGTAAACTGGTCTAGGCGAGCCCCTGTTTGTCTCGCCTAGGCGAGACTGGCTCGCCTGAGCGAGATTAACAGGTCTCACCACTGTTTCACCTGCAGCAGCCATGTTTTCCAACCAAACAACTCATGCAAGATATTCTCATGCATCAAAACGAAAGATCAAACCATAAAATCAACAACCAACTCATACACAGTTCAAAAATGACTTGAAACTAGAAACCCTAACTTCCCGTACCTGAAAGAGGGCTAACGGAGCTTCGACACGGGACCTCGGGGCGCAACAACTCAAGGATGGCTTGCAGAACTAGCAGGACAGCGGAACAAAACCAGGGAAACCAAGTTAATAGAGGCTTTTAATCGAAAATACAAAACAAGATAGCAAAAGGGAACTAGCACGGCTGGGAGAGACACTTACATGGAGTAGAAGTTCCTTTAGCTTACGTGACAGTGGAACAAAACCCTAGCGGAAGGGGTGACGGCTGCAGCTCAAGTTCTCTGAAAATGGAGTGAAAATGTGACTTAGGGCAACTGGAAATGACTTTATCTACTAGGCCAACCCCTTAGGCCCACTTACAAGGGCGGTCCTTTAGTTTAGGGCAGAAATAATAAAGCAAATTTTTATGGGCCTTACATATATAATGATCTACTTTCTCATCTATAATCAATGTGGCACGTAGATTTACACTTGGATTCCTAACCATTTTTATTCTATTTTATCTTTAACTTAATTGGATTCAAAACTTATGGACTATTTCGCTTGTTTATCTTGTATGATCATGGATTAGGAAGCCGGTTAACTAGTCTATATTTTTTAAAAAATGTATATATATCAAACAAGATACAAGAATTTTTAGGAGAGAATGTAACTTATATAATATGTTGGTTATAAAACATGTTAATAAAAAACAAAAAGTCCAATGAAACTATTAAGAATCTAGACAAAAATCATAAAAATATCTACATATAATACTTTAATTCGGTTAAAAAAAATACAAACTCTAAAGATTAAATAAATATTAGCTAAGATTCGAAAATAACGTAACAACTAACTACAACTTATAAAATACATATCTTACTATGAACAAATTCAATCAATTATAAATATTTCAGTTTAAAACCCTAATAGTTATGTAGGTAACTTTTTTTTTTTTTTACTTAAAGAAGAACATAAATTAATTTTTCTCTCACGTAAATTCTCGTCAAATTTTAAAATAAAGTAATTAATTATCAAATAACACAACATAACTTAATATGTAAGATGTTCCACACTTTTTTCACGAAATAGTAAACCGATCCACATTATTATATCTAACTTTGCTTATAAAAATAATAACAATAAATAGAATTTCAACTCCAAACACACTATATACTATCCTAAAAATAGGCTGTTGTTTATCAATATTCATATTTTTTAAATATTTGTACTATATTATAAATTAATAATATACGTAATTTAATTAAGTTTATATATATATATATATATATAATAATAATAATAATAATAATAATAAAAGTAGTGAGAAGTACATAAATATCAGAAGTAAAAGTTATAAACCAAAATAGAAAAAAAGAAAAAAAAATCAATTCCAAATTTATACAAAAAATATATTCAAAATAACGATTATTTCTAACAAATCAACAATTATATTGAAAAAATTAATTAATAATGATATTATAATTTGTTTTGTAATATAAAGTTTCTATTATAAAAAAATCCCTTGCTACGATATGTATATAATTCATATTATAAAAATGTTCTCAAAGTTTTCGATTTTGAAGAACAAATATCAGCAGAGTTATACAAAAGCATCCTTTCCTTTAACTTGTTCAATTTTACAGAAACGTATATAAATTTTTTTATCAATATTACATTATTTACTCTTTTGCTTTTTTTGTTAATATTTTCCATGAAGTGTTTGAAAGGAAAATATTTACCCATCCTGTTTCATGTTGAAGAGCATATTAAAGAGGCACAAAAGATATATCTTCGATATATCTAAGTTGGAAAACAACATTTATTTATTGAAAAATAATAGCGTTAAAAAGTAGCACGCACATTTTGAAGACGGGTGACACAATGTCTTATTTAATACGATATTTATAATTTCTTGTTAGGCGATGTGATGTTTCGATTTGAATTGCGAAACATTTGTACCTTCCACATTGTTCCAAGTGTGAAGTCTTCGCGTTAAAGACGCAACGTAGTTATTAGTGATGGGAAATGATTTTATAAATAATAAATTTGGACAACTTTTTTAAATAATTTTAAATTTTATTTTTTAAGTATTTTTTTTATTCTTTATTATCAATATTTTAAAATTATTTAAAAAATAAAATTTTATATTATAAAAAAAAGTTATCAAAATTTACACGAAAATATTATGGTCTAATCCATTATAAACTATAATTAACTAAGACAATTGAATTTGTGTCATGCAATGTGATTTGTATTTGAGATATTATTTGTCTCTGACTTATGCATCTTCATTATTTCCCTTGTGTTAGGTTCATCAGTTGGGAAAAGATGTAACACAATCACGTGTTCCTGTTAGTCAAGACTACCACATTCCTTATGAATTAAGAATGCTCTCATTTTCCTTTTAGTTGATTTTGTTTTTTTAAATAAGTCAAGACTAAAATTTGTTATTGTTTCAAAATTTTGATATACTATGGTTGTTAAATTATTAAATAGTTATAACTTTTTAAATTTAACATTAATTTTTTTTACATGTTAAATATTGTTTTGAAATAATATTTAAGTTATTTATACAGTTTATCACTTTTTAATTTAAATGTTAACGTGAATATCATATAATACCTAAAAAAGTAATATAGTAAGATTAAAATGATTATGTTCATTCAAGTTTAAAATTTGAAAATCAAAATAAATTAAAATTTGAACAATAACGAATTTAAGTTTACATTCAAATTTAAAAACTAAAAAAATATTTAATTTTTTATTTTTTAAAAGATTATCTATGTTTTCTTCCCAAATTATAAAACAATTTTAATTTTTAATCATATTTCAAACTTTAATCGCATTAAATATTCGTATTTAAAAATATATAAATATAGTCTCCTTTTACATGATTAATAGTGAATCACACTATTATTTTAACAAAAAAATTCACTTGTCACATTGAAAGACTATTAAGACCGAAAATAACTACATTTATATATTTCTTAATTTTTTAAGTTCGTCATAAAAATGAAAACTAAAATTACATTGGGGAAAAATGTAATTAACTCTTGTTCAGAGGGTAAATACTGAAATTAAGATAACTGATTAAAAAAATAAAAACTAAATCCACGTTTAATTTATTTAAAAAATAAATATCGTACAAAAAATGCAGACAGTCTCATTTATAAATAATGAATAAAGTGATAGGTGTTTGATGTTGTTGTAACAAACCTTATCTTGAGCATAGATTCAATATTAGTAAAACACAAGCCACGTCACTCTTTTATCCTTCAACCATATAAAATATCTCAACATAATTGATTGGACCACACAACTTCCTTGTTTGAAGTTTATGAGTGTACTTTTAGATATTTTTTGAACTTTTGAAATTCGAAAAGGAAAACCGATTTAAAAAATCGGCTTAAAAATTTTGTTTAATCATTGGTCTTTTCGAATCCATTCTTTTGCTTTAAATTTTACAATCAAGAGATCCCATTTCTTCTCTATTCCCCTTGATGTTATTTGTAGTTACTTTTAGACATAAAAAAAAAATAAAAAAAAATCAGAGGGTCAGGTTGGTAACTTAAGTTTGACCGATTAGACATCAGACGAATTTGCAGGTTATCTAATTTGTTAGAAGTTATTATGTTATTACGTTAGAAATAGATTTTAAGTCTCAACTATGTGCATTATGAATTTTATGAAATAATTTTAACATTGATTATAAAATATAAAATTTACACTTCACTTATATACTATAAAATTGATTTATTTTTAATCGATGTGAAACTTTTAACATAATTTATCATCTTTTTGATGAGTTAAGAGATTGACCTGACGAACTTGGTCCGCATTAATATCCCTACAAATAATAATGACACGGGAGAAAGTAAAATAAAACAAATAGTGTTAAAAGATGAGAGATTTCTACTAATTGAACAACATTTAGACTTTCTGAACAATAAAAAAAGAATACTTCATAAGAATTCTTGATGTTTTTATTAATAAAAGCATAGACCAAATTACAATAAGACAAGTCTAAGATAGACACATATGGTGGCGTACGAAGGTTCTCTGTGGTTTCCCACACGAAAAAGATTCTACAGTGAAAGTTCATACACTCGGACATCATCTTTATTAAAATTTATTATTTTATATAATATTATAAAATAAGAAATAGGTGAAAATAATATTTCATAGGTGTATATCAAATAAAGTTGTATATAAAACAATATAATATCAACTTATTGGAACAAAAGTAAATATAAAAACGAAAACACATTGTATAAAAAATCAAATTACTAATTATAAACTTAATTTTGTTTTAAATATCTTGTGTTGATATGTTATTTTTATTTTTAATAAAGATATTATAAGACATAGTGTAAGATAAGATTAGACATATAAAATATGATAACTATATGAGAATCGAAAGTAAAATGAATATAATTACAATAAGTTAAAAGATTAAAAGAGTTTTAAATCAATTAAAAATATCTTAAAATAAATTTTATAAAAAAAGAATTTATATAAAAATATCTTGTAAGCGCATTTGATTTTATGTTCATGTGTTATTTTAATTGATAATTTTACAGAATTTTGAATTTAATCCTTGACTAACTTTTAATTCATATAAGCTTTAAACAATGCACTACGAGGCATTTCAGCATTTCAAAAGTATTGTATGTTACACTTTAATCCGTATAAACTCCAAACACTACGTGATAAGTTTAATATATATTTCTCTTTTCATGTGAATGCATTGCAAAAATTAATAAAATAACTACTTTCGTAAAAATGGGTATTACCACATAAATAAATAAATCGATACTATTTTTTATTTCGGATTAATTATTTTTATAATAGTAAACGCAGCTTTGTTTGACTAAATTTTATGGCCATAATTTACTTGTAGACTTTATAGCCCCACATGCTCAATATCTTACCATATCTTCTAATTAGTTTAATACTATTTACGAGAATCATAATATTAAAAAGGTATTTCTCCACAATGATTCCTTTTAAATATAAAAACATTCAATTCAAATGAAGAAGGTAACTTATAAAAAATTTAGATATTTTTATTTTTATAATATTATGTAATAATTTATATTATTATTCCAAAAAAGTGTAGTTTATACGCATCCAAATTTGCAAATGGCCATGTTAGATGCAAATTGATGAAATTATTATGAAACTTTCCAATCGTTACGTTTCCAACTGTGCCTATATCTGACATTAGACAGAGACATCAAAGGAAAAAAGACAACAAAAAAGGTTTAGCACGACAGAAACCGGAATCGGAAAATTTTAATAAATTGATTATGTTTTTCTATTGATTTAAAATGAATTAATATACTCCTTACGTCAAAATTATGATCATAGTAAGATATGATTATTGTTGTTTAATGTCATACATCATTACTTTATCATCATTAGTTTTAATTTTATATTTCCTGAGCTTAATTAAATTAAGCTCATTAAAAAGGTGAAGAGATTCTGAAACGTGATTTTTTGCATTTAGATTTGTACCGAAATTTTTGTGTGTTATTTCTTTACCATGTCTTTATAATATATTGATTATCACTAATTTTATCGTTTCAAAATATATTAAAAAGATATTTAAAATATCAATACAATGTATTTTTAATCTTCAGTCCACTTTCTTAACATGATATCAGAGTTATTGTTTAAAAAAAACAAAAGCCTATCCGAAATTTTTTGGACATTCTGTTTTACTCGCTATTGGGCCGCTAACGGACCACCCATTAATTACTAGTCCCATACACGTCTCACATCGACTAGAGATAAGATAATTTCATAATATAAGTAAGGTGCAAACCTCACCTTACAAGTCAATTTTCTGAGATTGAGTTAGGCTTAAAACCTACTTTTAATATGATACGGCGACAACACAAAAAATAAACAGGAATCTGGACTATGATTTTTTGTTCTTATTTTGTTTGTGTTGGTTTTTTTTACTTCTTGGTCTCTATTACTTAACGAGTGTAACGTGGTGAGGAGAGGATAAGAAGTTGAGGATTAGACGCAATTAAGATATTTGTGGTTGAGTTGGGCGAACATAAAATGTTAAGATTCATCGTTTCGTTTTGGTCGTAACTGCTTTATCTGTGTTTCAAAGATTCGTTTTTGTTGTCTTCTGCACCCCACAACCAATGGAGTGAACCTTCCTTTTTGTGTTGCAACTTGTTTCATTTTCTGTTTCTAAAAAGTCTATTTCTTTGTATTATAGGTTAAATTAGTAAAATATGACTTACAAGATTGAATATATAATATTTTTTATTCAAGTTTCACATTGATCATAATGATCATTGATATTTGAATATATAATTATTCATTGATAATAATGATCATTTATATAATATGTGATAACAAAGATTGGAATCAGCGATATTTTCAACTTTTACTGCGCTACCAAAAAAGTTATTATTTGATGTATAATCTTAACTCATTGAGTTTTATAATTATTCTAAGAATACGGGTCGAAGAATATTTCGTATACTTTTTTTAAACTTTTTAATTACTTATATAAGTGTTTATAAATTTTATATTTTTAATGTAATAATTAAAAATACACATCACTATCGTTTTCAATTTCTATAATATTTTTAGTCCAGCTAATAAGAATGGACATTTTTTTAAAGTATTTCGTATGTATTTAGCAGATACCTGTCTGTTTTTTAGTCATTTAAAAAAAATAGAAACTATAATTTATGATAAATTAGGTTAATCAATTTTGACATCATTCCAGACATACTATTTCAATCACATCCTTTTACTCCAATTAAATCGTAACGTTGAATACTGATCAAATGTTTATTATTTAATATTTGAAATATATATATTTTTTGGTAGATGTTTTTCTTCATCAAGTTATGATGAAACTCTAAATAACGAGAAGAACAAATAATAAGGTCATATTTTAGACTGATGCTATTTTGAGGAAGTAAATTAATAAAAACAAATCAATACTTAACGCACAAATTAAGAGATTAATAACAAAATGATTAAATTTGTAAAAAAGACAAAAATCAAAATATATTTATTAAAAAAGTGAGATTAAATAAAATAATAAATGAACATATATTAGCCAAAAATAATCCACCCAATTTAATCATGATACATTAACGGTGTAAAAGTTGTCATATAATATATATTACAAGTGTTAATTTTTTAAATATTACTTTAATAATTATACTCGTGGTGGTCGAAGAATTTGAGTACATTACACAGATTTATGTTCAAACCTCGATATGTCAGCTTCTTCCTGCACCTCCATAAATTATCTTGTGTACCCTTGCATAAAGAAAATTCACTTTTGTTTTTTTATTGTCTAATTTAGAAGTCAAAAATCATTTTTGAATTACATAATTTGAAATTATTTTTAACTTTCGGGTTATGCACTTAAAAAATAAAAAAATAAATTTTTGATTATACAATCTAATATTTAAAAATGACTTTGTACAATTTGAAAGTAAAAAATTGACTTCCAGAAATTTGAAGAGATTAAGAAAAAAATATTTTCATATTATATAATTCAAAAGTTATTTGAGTTTCGAATTACATAATCTTGGAATCATATTTTACTTCAAAATTATGCAATTCGAAACTATTTTTTAAGAAAAAAAATATTTATAAAAGGGTGTAAAGGGAAATTTATGGAGGTTCAGGAAGGAACTGTTCCCACAATGCTTGTTTTTATTTTTTTATAAATTATAACAATGAATATTGGGTTTTAGACAAAAACAGCCATTTTTGTCTCACAATGCATGTTTTTTTGGATAAATTACAACAGTAAATTATTACTGGTTTTTTGACAAAGAGAGCACAAACTATTTGGGCTTACGAAAATTCTTGCAACAGTAACAAACCCACAGAAATTTCTTCCTGCACCCCCATAGGTTCATTTTGCACTCCATGTTTTTTAAAACTCCACCTGTACATATGTTGTAATTATAGATTTGGACTGTGCAATTTATAAATATTCTAAATTATAAAATACATAATACAAAATTATATTCTAGTTTGTATAATTATAATGCAAATTTATATTTCAGATTATATAATTTATAATGCACACAAATCGTGAAATTTGAAATTTGTATTCCACGTCTTTCATCACTAATTTTTATTTTCTTCCTTACATTTTATATTATTATGATCTTTGCATCCGTTTTAATGGATACTTGTGAATATTTTATAAGATGGAGGTGAAAAAAAATAATGAGGTGAAGGTGGAGAAGAAAATAGAATGAAAGTAAAGATTGAGAAGGAAATAAAGATGGAGGTAGAGGATAATTTTGTTGTAACATTATATTTTAGATAAAGTTACAAAATTGTTTTTAAATAGACTAATATGTTTAAATTTATACAAAAGTTAATAGGTTTATAAATTTAAATAGATTTATGCTGGTAAATATATTATTATTATGACTACTACTTACTTAATTAGATTGTATTAAATAACACAATGTACGGTCTTTCAATCAAATACTAATTTTAAAAGTTTTGGCCTAACTTGTATAATAAATAATCTTGACCTAACTTATGGGTAATATGAGCTACGTTTATACCTGTATTTAAAAGAAAATTTTCATCACTAAACTCAATTTTAGTTCTACTATTTGGTAGAAGTACTAATTTTAATTTCTAATATATATATATATATATATATATATATATATATATTATCCATTTTTTTCTTTTCCTTTCACTACTTTTTTATTTTTTCTTCTATTTCTACCATATTTTCTCTGTGCTACCGCAAGATACTTTATTTATGGCTTATTTTTTTATTTACTTTTTCATCCCCTCTTTCTTCTCACTCATAATTTGTCAAATTTGAAAAAAAAATCATCAATTTTACTGATATATACTTTTTTAAAAAAATTCGATATATGTTCTGACCAATTATGAAAATTCAATTATCAATATATTTTAAAAAAAATTATTACTGACATATTAAAAAATTTATCGATGGATATTAAAAATAAATTCAATTATAAATAAAGTTTCTTGACAAATTTGATCACGAGATGATGAAAATTCAAATATAGAAACTTTGATGCCATTTTAATCTACATTAGACAATTAGTGAAGTAATTATTTATTTTTTTGTTAGTAGGATCATGTGCTTAATAGTACAAATTACAAATGGGATAACATCTTCTTCAAATAATTTCATATAATACAATATAATTTCATTCATTCAATATAAATTCATATACATTTATTTTTCCAGAGAATAGATATTTATTTTTTAAGAAACAATTATGAGAGTAAATGTAAACACATACATGTGAACATTGATCTCAAACTAGTATCACCAATGAAAAATAAAAAGAAAATAGTAATGTATATAGCTATTTATATTTGATGAGTAAATTTCTTTCCTAGTTATATATATATATATATATATATATATATATATATATATATATATCACATTCTTCAAGAAAGACAATCCACCAATGTTTGAGATAGTGTACAAACTAAATGTAAAATTCAACATGAAATTATGGATATACAAACCATCATTAGAATGGCCATCATTGGAATGGCTCAATAACGTAGTGGAAGGGATAACTGCACCTCCATAATTTTATTTCTTTTTAACATATTTTTATGTGATAATAAATAATAATTGTGATTTGGAGTATTTATATAATTATACGTAAGAGTCATGAAATAAAAATAAAAATGATTTTCGAATGATAATTTTGAAATGGCTTAACAAACATTTGGCAACAAATATTTTAAAAAAATGTAAATAAGCATAATTTACATAGTTTTAGATAGGACAGCATAATCTGAGTGAGTGCTACAGAAATTTGAAGTCTTCTGAATATTTAATCAAACGTTTTACTTTAAATATAAATCACCAATACAATAAATTGATTTCATAGATATGGTGTGTGAGAAGAGAATGAAACATGACGAGCATGTGACGAAACACAATTGTTTGGATTATTATCAGTCCAATCATTTTGCTTATTGAGCATTAAGTGTTTGATGAAAGTTGTCCTAATATAAGCTGCACCTCTTTCTGCCTACTTTGCTTCAAAACCAAACAAAGTGTGTAGAGTTGAGGAGAAACCAGACAACATGAGTAGCATGCCTGCAAAATTGTTGGTCACAATTTTGTACATCTTCTTGGTGTCTCTTCCTGTGCAGATGTCACCACATGAATATGATGTTAACACAAAAAGTCTCAGAAGAAGTAGTAGCAGTGGCCACAGGAGCAAAGGTAATGGTAGTGGTGGTGGTGGTGGTGGTGGTGGCTCAGCCAAAGGTTGCAACCACAGCAACAAAAACACCACCCCATGTCAAAAATCTACTACCATTGAAGCAGTTCCAACTTCACCCCCTCTTGTTTTTGCAGACCAAAGACTTGAAGTAGTGTACCCAGTAATCCAAAAGTTCAAATCTTCCATCACTTCAGATCCTCTGGGAGTGACAAACACTTGGGTTGGATCAGATATATGCAGCTACAGAGGCTTCTTCTGTGACACTCCCCCTGATAACAGTTCTGCCACTGCTTTGGCCTCTGTTGATTTCAATGGCTTTCAACTTGCTGCTTCCACCCTTGATGGTTTCATTGATAACCTCCCTGATATTGCTCTCTTCCATGCCAATTCCAACAATTTTGGTGGCACAATCTCACCCCAAATAGCCAAACTCCCTTACCTATATGAGCTTGATGTTAGCAACAATCAGTTATCTGGTCCATTTCCCTCTGCTGTTCTAGGCATGAGTGGTTTAACATTCTTGGACTTGAGGTTCAACTTTTTCTCTGGGGCAGTGCCACCACAGATATTCATACAGAACCTGCAAGTCCTTTTCATAAACAACAACATCTTCACACAAGGGTTGCCAGATAACTTAGCCACCACTCAGATTCTCTTACTCACCTTAGCAAACAACAAGTTCATGGGTCCAATCCCAAGGAGTCTTCCCAAGGCTTTGGCCACTCTAAGTGAAGTGTTGCTACTTAACAACCAGTTAACAGGTTGTTTGCCTTATGAGATTGGTTTTCTTGAAGAGGCCACAGTGTTTGATGCTGGGAACAACCAATTGACAGGTCCTTTGCCTCTATCTTTGAGCTGTCTGCAGAAGGTGGAGGTGCTCAATTTGGGTGGTAATCTTTTGTATGGCATGGTGCCAGAAGTGGTGTGTGCAGGGTTGGTGAATTTGGTCAACTTTTCATTATCAGATAACTATTTCACACATGTGGGGCCACTCTGCAGGATGCTGATTCAGAGAGGGGTTCTTGATGTTAGCAACAATTGTATTCCTGATCTTCCCTTTCAGAGATCAGTGATTGAGTGTGCTCAGTTCTTTGCAACACCAAGGATGTGTCCCTTCATCTGGTTTTATAGTCTCATCCCTTGTAAGCTTCCTTTTCAAAATCCCATTCCTTAGATGCCTAAGGGTTACAATTCTTATTTTGTGTCTCCTTTCTTTACATTCCTCTGTAATGTCTAATTGTAACTCAACTTTGTGATGCTCCATCCATCTTCAAATAATTTCTGCATGTCAAGTCAATGTCCGCAACAAACTCATTTTGATTACAGGTCAAAATTATATGTCAACTAGAAATAAGGTCAATTTAAAATATATAAATAAATATAAATCTCATTTTATAAGTTAATTTTGTAAGAAAGAATGAAAATTAAAGTGCACTTCTTAACCATTCTATCAGACATCAGTAAATTTAGTTCTGTATATCAGTGAATACAACTCAAATTGACTTCTAATTTCAATGCTACCAATCAATCTAGTATCTAATATCAGGATCAACTTGATTTCTGATTTTATTTTATACCATTAGGGATGAAATTTGACAGTAGAGACAATTTCAAAAACTAAGAAAAGGTACTCCATCAACAGTAAAAGCAGAGAATCTAAATTTCCAAAGCACATATGGTCCTAAAATTTGTGTTAATGCAGGGATAAGCAATTGTTTGTCAGACAAAGTCACATTTGTTTTTCTTAGCTACCACACTATCTTGCTTTTTTCTTCTTTCCATATGATGATAACATAAGTAATGGCCTGGTCCCTCATGCATAAAAAGTAGCTCACATGGCAAGTGAAGTAAAGACAAATAAGTGAAATTACAACATTTCATGTATGGTTTCTGAATAAATCTTTAATTTATTGATACACTGCAGAACTTTTGCAATCTTGTTTACCACTGATTGATCAGACAGACATTGAGACAGTTTTCTGTTCATTTTGACAAAAAAAAAGGAAGAGAAAAACTATGGGAAATTAACTCAACTGCTCCCATAATCATGAATTGATAGGTAATGAATGTAGTTCAGCCATGCATGGCCATGCGTTCCAGCTCAAAAAGAGACCAACAATGCATAATTTTATTATTAACTCTCTGATATTCATCTAAACAGCCTTGTCACTAGGCACTGTTCTTGGATTTCTAAGGTTTTAAATGTCAACGGAAACATGCAAATAACCCAAGTGGGAGGCCTTTACCTTGTTTTTTTCTTGGGAAACCAAATTTTATATATATACATATATACATATATATCTATATATATATATATATATATGTATATATATGTATATATATATACATATATATACATATATATATATATATATATATATATATATATATATATATATATATATATATATATATATATATATATATATATATATATATGAAATGTGACAAAGATGAGAGTGGATTATGTTTGTGTACTACTTGACATCGGCATCAATAAACCTCATTCAGTTTTGGCCATTTTTTAAATGGTAGTGTTGGAATCATAAGACCAATCACATTATTGAACTAAACTATATAAATGAAGATAATTTTTACATTGCAAATTAGTGTTATAGTATAGAGTTAGAGAAAAATCAAATCTTTTAAGAAAAAGTTTGAAGGGTTATCTCTAAGCAATTGAAAATGGGGATTTCTGATGCAATATGCAGAAGTCGGCTATGGTTTGTTTGTATGTTTGTGGGGTGCAAGTGATTTTGCTGCAGCACAGTGGCAGTGGAAGTGTTAGGTGAGAGGCATGGTTTTTTAAAGACATAAAAATATTAAAGGAACCGTCCCAAAAGACCATAACTTAACACTTTTCTTTTCTGTGATGCTTATTTTTATTGATTGGGAAAAGTTTTGGGATTTGCCTTTTCCACTTGGCACTCAACTTATGTCATTATAATTGAGCTCAATGGAAGTGGAGATGTGCTATAATACATCACTTTTCTATCAAATGTTTGTTTTTTTTTTGTCAATTTTTTAGTTAATTTGGTTTCGTTGTTTCCTACATTTCTTTTTACTTACAATTTATCCATTAAAATACCAAAATATGTAAAATTCCAAAAGTTATAATTGTGATGTAGAATTTTTGTATGCATTCATGTTACACTAATTAAAGAAAAAAAATGTTAAAAAAGAGTGTCACCAGAAAAGAAAGCAAAAAAAGTAGGTAGAAAATACAGGGCTTTTACTTCCTGCACCTTCACAATTTTTTCGTGCACTCCTTCACATCTTCAAAATGAATATTTTTCCTTCTGTAAAACTGATTTCCAGATTTTGAAATAAGATTTTCAAAATAAGGATTTTGAAACAATTTTTTTGGAATAAATTTTTCAAGATAAAATTTTTAGAACGCATGAAATGCATTACAGAACAAACCTGTTAATATATTTTAGAATGAGTTCTTGGAAATATTTTTACATAAAATGTGTTTTGAAAATAGCTTTTCAAAATACACGAAATATAGAAAGAACTTTCTAGAATGAGTTTTATGCTGCATCTTTTCCTTTCTTCTTCTCCTCGGTAACAATGTGATCATGGAAGTGGTGGCAATAGTAACAGTTTTTTGAGTCCTGTTATTTTGTAGATACAGTTAGTAATTGTGGGCTGTATAAAGTAATAACCAAATAAAGAAGAAAGATGTGTAAGATGGGTTTTGAAGGGTACGAGAAGAAAGGGCCCAAACATTAGAAGTGAGCAAACGTTTGGGCCTAAGCCAGGATCTGGACCGAGCCCAAACAAATCCCGAGTGAAAGATGACATCATAAATATGCTTCTTGTCGTCGTGAGAAATAGACAGAGCAGCAGAAAGTGCTAGAAGTAACTAGCACCGTATTTTCAAGTTCTTCAGTTGCTTCTCTTATTCACAATTCTTTATCATCACACAATCAATTCCATTCGGACCCAATTGTGATGAAAAGTTTCTAAACCCAACCATTTCATTAGAAATGAAATAGTAATAGTTCTTTCTGTAAGAACTTAGAATCAAAGTGACAGAGACAAAGAATAATAGTAATAGTAATATTATTGAAAATAAAGAGTAAAGAAAGAAAAGATCATAAGATGGATTCGGAAATGATGGAAGCGGAAGCATCATTATCATCATCGCAGCCGCACGTATTCAGTTCCGGCCAAAACGACGTCGTTCGAGATTTGCTCACATTGGCTCGCCAACTCATCACTCAAGGCAAACCTTCCGAGGCCCTCCAAGCTGTAATCTTTTCTTCTCCTTCTTCTGTTTCAATTTTTCTTTCATTCTTTATCTTCTTTTTGCATTCTTCAGTTTTAAAGATTTTATCTTTGATTCTTTTTTCGTTAATTCGTGTTCTGTGCAGTAAATGTTCATCCTATTTAAACTGAGTCTGAAAAACAGGCTCTAGGGTTGGAAAGAAAACTTCCCATGGAATGAATTACTGTTTTATAAGCTGCTAAATGAATGAAATTGAGAAAAAATTAGGGAATTTTTTCTGGGGTGAAAAAAATTAGGGATATTTTATATGCAGGTATTTTCCACTAAGATAGTCTCGGTTTGAATTTCACATTTTTACAATTTGCTGTGAAGTGGTAGTTTGGTGCTAAGTTTAGCACCCGAGGCCTGCAAATTACTGGGTATTGTATTTATATTTGTTGCATCATGCATTTGGGGGAGTTTTGAAATTTGATACAGGGATAACTCACTTCTCTTGTGTGCCAAAACTGTTGAATGTTTTGCTTTAGGGTGTGTTGGATTTTAAACATCTAAACAATGGCCAGTAAACTTAATCTGTGTCCATTTCCCTTCTCCCTTCAGTTTGATTAGATTCTTCCTTCTTCCTTCCTCTCTCAATTCCTAATTTACCATAAAATACTAAGTTAGCATTAACCAAATAACCATTTGCATGATTTATGTGAGGCACTTTGCACAGAAACATAAGTTCATATCTTTTAAAAATTTCTTTTCTTACATCACCAAAGTGGAGTTCTTGTTACAGTTTAGAGTGCTTAATGAAGTCATGGATTTTCTTAACGAGAAAATCTCTTCTCCATTTCCTACTCTCTCCAGTTTTTACATTCTTAAAATGTGTAGGTCATATTTTCATGAATGCATTGTCAAACAAACATTGTTCAATTTTCCAATATTATGATGTCTTGGTGACCGACATATGAAAGTTTTATCTTTGATTCCAATGTCTCTAAAACCTAGATAATAAAAAGTGGTGTGAAATCTACCATTCAAGCATTCCACATGCATCGAGAATGTGCCTGTTGTGATGTGTGAACATGAATCATGCTCGTAGAAAGTGCTATATACTTTCCAAACGTGAAATAAAAAGCCAAAATCTAAAAGGGTGTTTGGTTGTTATCCGACTTCAATAGTTGAGGGTGTTTTGTTTGTCATCTGATTCATTTATAGTTTATCTGTTTCACTGTAATTACAAAATGTTCCTTCGGTTTCATTTTGTTTACTACTTTCATAGTTGCATAAAGGAAAAGGTGAAAATGACAAACTTGTTTTTCCACTTTCCCTGTAACATTTAGAGAACATGAAACAAAATGATAACAATCTAATATCATTGTAATAAACAGTGAACATATGAAAACTGTAAGTGAAAAACAGAAAACGAATCAAACACTCCCTAAATCTAATCATGATTCCTGCGGTTGATATTGACTTATAACTGGAACAGGTTGTTGCAGCAATGAGGACTAGAGGTGGTGATGAAGCTGTTTTTCAGTCCCTGCATCGCGCTCGAGAGGTGTACAGAAGTAAACTGCAAGAGAATGCTACAGTTGATAAACTGGCTTCTTTGTTTGCTGAGTGTGCTATTGCTGAAGCTCAACCTTCAGTGACTGAAGCACCTGCTAATAACAGGACCAGCCCATCAATTACTCCAAACCCAGATGCTAATGGGACTTCCATACTGGCAGAAAGTGGGAGGATGCAAGTAGTGTTGGATGCAGTTTCTGATGGAAGCAGCTTCATCTGTTTGAAATGTGGAGGCCTTGTTAGTAACCATCGCAAAGATGAGCATTATGCATACTGGTGTTGTTGATCTCTTGATCCTGTGGCAGTTTAAGGTTGGTTACCCATGTTGATGCAACTTTTTTTGTGCATCTTTAAGATGGAACCGGTGGAATGAGCGAACTTCTGAGTTCTGAATGCCTGAAACTTTATCTTTGGAAAAGTCATGCTGCTGTCATAGTGGAGTGAATTGCCGAACTTTTGTCCTTTGAAGACTTCAGTGCTGTAAACCATACCATACAGAGTTGGTCTTGAGTAAACTTGGGATGTCTATGTTGACTCCAATGTGTTTACTATTACCTTATGTAATCTTTACTAAACATTTTTTCCGTTCACTTTGAGTTGTATGTTAGAGTAATAATAGCAAAAATAATACTACTTTATGTTCAATTTGTTTTACATGCACAACAATTCACAAAAATATGGACAGGGTAATTTGTTTTCACCATTTCCTTGGCATTGTCTTGGACATAAATAAATCAAAAGCCTCCTGTTGTTGCGGATTTTGTATCTAATAGAGCACTGATGCATACAGTTAGATGGCCATTGCATGTTAAGAGTAAATGATATTGATTATTGATATGTCTATTCTTTATGCCAAGTATTCTCTTGAATTAACATAGTTTATAGGCAAATCTCCAAGAGTAGTTTACAGGCCTGATAAATCTATTGAGACAAATCTCTTAGCTGTTGTATAAATGAACATCAATTTAAATATTTATTTAATGTACAGATTTTTCATGCGCATATTGCTCGCACACAGAATGCCACCAAAAATAGAAGTTTTCCTTCTAAAAATTTACCCCGGTCCAAAATTTCTCCATTACAAAGTAAATTGAGAAGATTTCTTTTTTAACTGGAAAAGTGCTATGTATGTAGCAAATTCCTTTTTACGCACAGGATGTACCCATGGTCAGGTTGCTACACTGTTTTGGTTTGACTGCTCTTTCAAAAGATTCAATGTCACTTCTGCATGGATTTTGATGGCAGTAAAATTTAGAAGCTAAAATATGTTACATGATGGATTCAAATAAACAGTAAATAAGTTATTCTAAACAAGTCTTCAACGTGCAGTACAAATAAATATATTGCCTGGAAAACTGATTAAAAAGGGGGGAAAACTGATTAAAAATTTCCTTGCTACAAACTCTGGTATGGTAAATTACAATCTCTTTCAATATAGTTAATATTTTTTACACACAAGACCTACAGGTAAAACAGAAGAATTTCCTTCTGTTGCTTTGTGACAGAGGAAGACTACAGTATATCTATCAACAAAAAATCAATGCCTGACAAAACACGGTAAGACCATGGTAACTTACAACTTACAAGTAAGAAACAGAAGACCCTCAATGCACATTTCCAAGACTCCACAAAAGAATATTTCTTTTTCTCCCCTTTCAGTGTTGGTATACACACAATATTCCAAGATAATTTGTATGGCAAGATCTTCACAAATGCCACCAACTCCTATTCATGGGAAGCCTTCGGCAACATTTTTACACACTTTACTTTACAAGACGCTTCATAAGCAGCAAACAACGGAAACATTTCCAACATTCGGGTAGTATGTATAATGTTATTGTCAGCAACCCATTAATTATTACCCTGCAACTAGAAACAAGTAATGTCAGATCAATGCATCTTCATTTACTTGTAAAAGAAACAGAAATTTTTTGTTTAGTTACAACTAAGTCTTACAGAATAATTCATAAAATTAACCGACAGATAAATTATATAAAGGGGTGGATAATATCAAACGACGGAAAAGGAAGAATATAATTTTAAAAGGTAGAACAGCACAGGGTTTGGTTTGATGATGATGTGAAAATATAGAGGGTAATTACCTGCACCTAGATTTTGGTTTTTTCCAATGCTTTATGTCTAGGATTATTCTTGTAGGTTAAAAAATGAACTGAGCCAACAGCAAATGGATGATCACCATAGCATTCAGATTCACATGACATACGGCAAAGCCTGTGAACGTGGCCTTGTTCTCATGATTGTCTCATCGCTGTGTCGAATCCATTCAGAAAGTCTCCATGGCTTCTGCCACTTCCATTTGAATTGCATTAGCCACTGATGGTGGCTTCTTTTCCACCTCCATAGCTTGCCAGAACTTTGTCCTACAATTGCTAGTTTTTTCATTGACAGTTGCCCGATGGGTACCATCTGCATTGACAGAAAGTCTCACATCGTTAGCCCAATGAAAATGAGTATAAATTTAATATAAATGGAGAATAAATTACCCTTCTACTCTGATCTATAAAGGCTGCTGATTCCCTCACTTGACCATTAGTGATGCCCGGCATATACTTGCGCTGTTTCTGTACTGGCAGAGATTCCGGGGATAAAGGTTCCTTTGTGTCTTCTGCACAGTGTTTCAACGAATTTGGAGAGTTTCCCTGTTGGCAGAGAGCAATGATAATTAACAACTGAAAATGAAGGTTGTGTATTGTTGACAATTACAATGATTCACAAAAGTAAAAGATATCCATCAAAAGTAAGTCACAAAAAAGATAACATGAAGACAATAATAGACGAAATCCTCAATAAAGGAGATAATCACTACAAAGCTATATAAAACCGTAGAATCATAAGCTTTTTATGATTTAAGTGAGATGACAGCCAATTTCTTCTGTTTACAAGCCTAACTTTTGTCTAAAAGAAGCCACTAATCTGACCTTTTCGGCAGCAGCACTACAGCTATTTTTATTTTTTAAAATTCTTAGTTGTTTTTAGCATGAATCTTAGGTAGATAAGATCTTACAGAAATTGGCGTAGCCAACGTGGTTACAATAGCTTGCTCTCTCACTCTTAGTTCCTTCTCAGCTTCCTTTCTCTTGATTTCACTTTGCCGTAATAGACCTACAAGTTCTTTGATTTGATCTTTCATTTCCCTGATCTCGGTGTCCTTCTCCCACAGTTGGCACCTGTAGTTAGCATCTAAAACTTCAATTTTCCACAGTATAGAAAAGATTGTCATATGAAACCCAGTAAAACAAGTGATTGTATATTATAATTTAACTTGACCAATATTCATGTACATTCCACTCATTTTGTAGTTTTCTGAGCAGGAAAGGAAGACCAAAGACCATTCAAAACAACTATTTTCCTGCTAGTTTATTGCTTATCAAGCTCTTGTAAAAATCATGTTAATCAAGATCAAAGTATCAAACCAGCAATAAGATTCCAGGTGCTAAGGGAATCATGTAACTAAAGGCCTCATTTCCATTCTATCTAGTAAATATTTAGTTTAAGAGAATCATCAAATTAGCAAGATAACAGAGCCAGATATACATGTGAAAAAGAAAAAAACTCACATAAATGGTATACCGTTAAAAGTTTTTTGTATGTGCATCTTGGAGTTTACCTCGTCTATCTCTGCTTTATTCCATTAATAAAAAAAGAGGACATAATATGCCAAATTTTCTAGTGTTTTACATGAATTACTGATCCTTGAAGGAAAAGGCTTTTTGTTTGTTTGTTTTTACATGAATTACTGATCGTAGTGTTTGATGGATTAAATCAGATGTGAACATAAAACACGCAAAATATGGCCATGACTAATGTACAATTCTTATCCTTAACAGATAAAATATTGAAAGTGTTTTGGTTAAGCAAAGCACCTAGCATCTCCAACAGAATTGAACAAATATTGAAGCAAATTCTTGGCTTCTCCCATTGAGCGCAACTGGTTCCATCGTCCACGGTTAGTGAAGGCCCGTTCACGTTCTTCTGCCTCAGAAAGTTGAGAAGCCATCGCCACAAGTGAATTAGATGATATGCTCAACATGCTCTCAAGTGAAGCTATTCTGGCCATTCTTGCATTTGGTGACATGGAGGATGCTCTGAGAAGAATGATAGATGTTAACAACATCCATGAAGAGAGAAATAGTCCTTTTATATTGGATGTGTTACCATTTGGAAGAGCCATAAAACTACAAAACTAACGACAAAAAGCATTAATAAATTTAATAACATTTATTTAAGAATCAGACCTAGCAAATCCATTCTTTCCTCTTGGAGGACTGAGACCCTTGGCAGCAAACCCGTTTACTTGCTTTAGCATGGCCAACTCCTCCGCAAGGGCAGCTCGCCTGTAGCAATATCACGATATTAAATGTTACATTACAGATCAATCAGAAAGAAAAATAATTTAGGGATATAGGTTGCATACACTTGACTTTGCTTCTCATACTCAAATCGAACTTCATGCTCTTTTACCATGACTTCCAGCTCTTGATCAAGCCACCGTTGTAAGGGCTTCTCATTGCTCTAAAGAATAAACTAAACTTACTTTATAACTGGAGTAGATAATCAAGAAAATTAAAGGAGATGAAAGTTTATTACCTGTCCATTCGTTCCACTTCCATTCATTGCAACTAGAAAATGAAATGTAATTAGAATTTGATAATAGTAAAAGGGAAGAGTTATTGCACTAAAATCCCCATGTTCTTAACTAAAAGAGAAGTTTCCTATGCTTAAGGCATTTTAAAAGAATATATCTATTAGAAATGACCTGATAAACTTTTCCATGTCTCATGCAAGACATGCCAAATTGCAAATCATTAAAAATGAGCATATTCTGTGCTAAAGGCAAATCATACCCAAAGTGTCTCGGCTGGAAGATTTACGAGCTTCAAGCAACTCCTTTAACCTTTTGGTGGCCATTGCAGCTTCTTCAGTCTTCCTCTGGAGGACCTAAAGGAAATATTCAGTTGTTCAATATAACAATTTATTATGAAAAGTATCATTCTTGATAACTAAGTCAAACAGCATTGATGGTTATGCATGTTGTGTAGCAAGAACATAAAATAAAACAAATGCAATAATGAGATTTCATTTTCATTTGGCTTTTTAACCTCATCATAGAACACTGTTTTAGTTCCACGCATGGGCATGAGTGAATATTAATCACTAAAAGAGTATCTAAATAATGAAGGTATCATTCCTTCTATATTCATTAATATTCCACATAGTTATGCGCTAGTGATTAAACTTCTTAACCCAACAAGAATAACCTTTACGACTAATCTTGATAAGCAAGCAAGCAAGACAATATTAATAAGTAAAACAAGGCTGCCATCCAACAACTTGTCAATACTCACCATTTTCTGGCGCTGATTCAAAGCTTGCAGCTTATGCCGTTCAAACTCATTTCTCCTTCCTTCCTTCTTTAACTGTATTTGCAAACATATATTTAATACAAAATCATAGAATTTAAATGCAGTACAGGTGAGTAAATCATATTTAAGAGATTGATTAGTCATTATCAACCATCACACTACTTACCTCTTGAATTTGAAGTCATTCAAAAGCTTGGATTGGATCACCACACACCATACTCAAACTATAAATTAAATATTTCATGTTTACGTTTTCACAAAGAAAGATTCAACTGATATTTAAGTAATATTTCATTTAGGAAAAATATTAATTGGCAAACTTTCTCTACCATAAAATAAAGGTGAGGCAAAGGACATATTAAATAAAAAATAAAAAAGAGAAGGTCGACATACTTGCAGGAGCTCTTTTTCTCTAGAAGCCTTCCATTGTCGAAACTGTTCAGCCTCTTGTTTTATCCTATGTTGCAGTTGAACCTGCAATCATTGTTCAGTGTATAATAGAGAGTATATTTATCGATTCAAACTAAGGTATGAAAAAGTAGAAAAGTCAACCTTCTGGGCCTTTATGGATTGTATTTCATCTTGCAATCGCTTCGCTGCTTCATCACTTTTTTGCTTTTGCTTCAGAAGCTGGACCTGACTCTCCTGTTTCTTCTTCAGATCAAGAATCTAGCATAAAAAATTTTGAAATTATATTAGCAATCTAGAATTGTTCGAATTCAAATCTTTTAAATAAAAATAGAACAGACTCTTCACCTGGGCTTCAAGTGTTTTCAGTTTTTGGGCATGGATATCCTCTGATTTCTGCATTTGTCCATCAGAATTGGCAGCAAGATTTTCAACTTCGGCCAAAAGACGATCCCTCTCTCGCTGCATACATAAATCAGGAGCATAGATAAATATGAATTTTGTGTGGGAGCAAAATAACTTTGCAGAACTCCTATTGAACCTGAACAACTCTTTTCTCATCCTCCAGTTCTACTATCTTCTTTCCAAAGTGCTGCTTGAGTGCTTCAGCATCAGATATTCCAAAAAGCTTCATCTCAGACTGTGAACATCAATCCCAATACGTACATTAATATACAAAAAGAGAGAAGAAAACCATTCAATGCTTCTATCATGATTACTATTTGAATTTGGATCAATCATCAGAGTTAAAAACTTATTGCAGATAGTCTAGTCAAATTACATGACAGAAGTTACCCCTTATTTCAGTTTATTTAAATGTTATCATTTATTGATGCATAATATGTCACATTGTGTATAGTTAATTATACATAAGCAGTGTTACAACCTCTTTTTGCTCCAAGCGTTTATTCAATTCATGTAACTCTCTATCCATACTATTTTGCAGAAGAGTATGCTCCCACTCTTTTGCTACTTCTTCGATTTCCCTTGAATCGCCTGCTAAATTTGCAATTGCAAGCCGAATCATAGAAGTTTAATAATCATACTTGGTTAAATTTAAGAATTAGAAGACAGCGTTAAGGAACAGGATGAAGCAAGTTGCAGCTTCAAAATTTGCAATATTATTGTTATTAAGTCCTGGCCAAAGAAGATACTGACCTGTTGTTTCATTCATTGGATAATCAGAGTTTGTTATAGGTAAGCCCCTCTTAAGACCATCAGTCTTTGCATTACATGTGCTATTATCCTGAAAATGAAATTTTTAAAATTAATGTACCGCCTTAAGAGGTATTATCCTGAATTTGCTTTCGCTCATGGCTATGATAACCGAAATAATTTGAAGTAGTGGAACGCAAATACCAAGATGAAAGCACACATTTAGACACTGAAAATTAGGGGGGAAATTATTGAGTCAAAGAAGATTATCAACGGAAGAATCAGTGGCATACATAAGCATCCTTTTCACATTGTTCTACAACAGAGCATCTACTGCGGTATTCATGAAGTTCACAACGAAGATCTTCATTAGCTGCTTCAAGCCAAGAAATCCTTTCCTTGAGGACCTAATCAATTATAAAATGATTACATATTAGAACTGCATGTACAACGAAGCCCAGCACCCAGGTCCAGTTAAGAATAGTATTTTTTCTTTTCAAAACCAATATGATGAGCATTGATTGGTCTCCAACTGTGCATCATAAATTATGTCCAGTCAATGTTACCACTACCCCATCATAGGAACTAAATTAAAATTAATGCAAGACATTGTCAAAGATTTAACACAAACAAACTACCTGAACTTCCTCGGAAGAGCCACCAGAGCGAGCACAAAGTTCTGCTTGCAAATACTCAAGTTGTTGTCGCATTTTTAGCATTTCATTGGACATGGGATCTCTATTGACCTACGGAACAATAAACCAAAGATGAGCATCAGTGTCTATTGCAAAGGCAACCAATAATTATCTCAGTTTTGTGAGATAGGTGAAAAGGGACATAAAGGTGATGCAGAGACTTACAACAGGCTTGTTCTGGATGTTGCGTGCACGATTTGCATACTTCAAAGTGTTAAGGGTTTCCTCAGCATTAATATCAGCAGGACTTATGCAGGCTGGGAAAAAAATATTTTTCAAGTAAGAAGATAAATTATAAAGTTAATATCAGGGACCAAAATACTTCTTTAGTAAGAAGAGAAGTTATAAATTTAACAACAGTTTCTCTAAAGTGCACCCTGCAAAGATGGGGGAGGGAACTAGAACACAATGTACAGCTTTTTAATACTTGTCATCAATCATTTAGGTTAAACTGAGAAGATACCAGAGGTTCAAATTTTCTTAAAATCACTCCTAGAGATTGGAAGAAGTATTTGAGAATACAAAATCCACACCACTGAACTTCTACGCATTAACTAAGGCATGTTTTAATTGGTTTCTAATATTTCTTCCCCGGTGCTTACATTCATTCATAACAAAGACGCAACTGAGTTTATGAACTTGAATATCGAATACAGGAAGAAATTAGAAAAAAACATACGAAATATTAAGCATGCGCTCCATGACTATTAGAAATGTTTATATGGAGCTTATCATTTGAAGGCCAATGATGGGAGAGGGAAAAATAAAATTGATTGGAATAGACTCAAGGAAAACAGCCAACCTATCATTACAGTTCTGCTGTTACCGCCAAGTGAATCCTGCAAAACAATTTAACTTCATTCATAAAAAAGAAATAAAAAATAATTAAATTAAAAAATCAAAGAAAGGAAACATGAATATAAAATCATATAAGCATGTTTCCTATTTTATCTGTTTTTCTTGGTTAATTACAACGAGGGTCCCTAAACTGTTAGGTAATTTTCAAACAGGTCTCCGAACTATTTTTTTAATCTGGTCCTTGATCATGTGAATTTTTTTGAATTGACTCCCTAAGTTTATAAAACTTCTATAAATTGTATTTTCTGTTGGTTTCAAGCCATCATAAACTAAACCTAGAGACCTGACACCTAATCTTTTACTTCAGGGGCCCAAATAAAAAAAAATGTTTAGGGATCATTTTGAAAATTCACAAATAACTCGGGCCCACTTAGTAATTTAACCTTTTCTTCTTAGACAATAATATTTATTTATTTTTTCTTCTAGGAAACAGTAACTATCAAAATAAATCATAAATTGAAGTTCAATAGATTTTGACATAAAGCCTGTGTGGAAAGATAAATGAAATGCATAACTGGATACTGTATATTTTGTTAGATTTTTTAGTCAGCATTCAAATATAGATCTCAAACCTGCAAAAGCCTAGTAAGTTTACTGTCCCGATAAGGAACATGAACTCCTTCTTTTCTCTTCTTTTCATCACCAAGTGCACTAATAACATTACCGAGTGCTAGAAGACCTTTGTTAATGTGAACTCCTGTTTGAAAGAAACATATTATTAGAGAATTCATAATGATCAGAAGCAAGTTTAGAAGATAATAGTGAAAATGTCACTGCCTAACCTTCCTTAAAACGGAGACCATCAGACCCTGTTCTTTTAGCTCGTTCTGATCCAGCAAGATCTACCAAGTGCAACTTGGCACAGAGATATTCTTCATTCATTGTATCATTTAAACTGATCTCACCAGGACTATTGAATTTCCGCATCTGTTCTAAAGTGATGGTGAAGATAGCATGTGAACGACTGGTTGGACACATACAGAAGAAGCATAAGTAACAGAAGAGCACTCCAGAAAAATAAATATAACAGCATTTTGACGCGCAGCGTCAAACCGTGGGGGCTGAATTGATGCCAATAGGTAAAATTCAGGATTATTCATTTGCAAAATCATTAGAACTGCAGCTGACAGCAAGAACCCTTTCAAATTGCAATGCAAAGAGTTTCGTTTATTAGTCATTCCCTTAACTACCAAGAAATACAACATATTTGATATGGAACTGCTTAAAAGAAAACAATTGAAAGCTCAGATTGATTTAAGCCATGGGAAGAGTTTAAAACCAACAAGCAATTACACACCATATCTTCTGTTAGCTTTTGCTTTATAATCTAAATGTCACTGTACAGCTGATGCTCCGATGATATTTTTCGAGCATATTTATCCAAAATTTGTTGAGAAATCCAAAAAGGAGACAAAACAAATATTTCATCAGAAATGAATTTACGCCGTTAAAAGAAAACAACCTGGATTGGTTGTTCATATTTGTGCTCCCAGTTGCTCTACTCAATGATCCTTGTTCCAGGCACGCAGCCATTTCTTTTAGAGTTGTAACACTGAATTCAGTAGATCCTGCTAGAGTAATGACTCCATTTGATGACTCACGAATTTGTATCGGTGGTTTCCCAGGAATAGTCACTTTCCCTGCGTGTCCATTTGCAGTTTCTGGTTTGTTCATAGATGATGGATCCAACAAGTCTCTTACTTCTTCTTTAAGGATCTTTGAACAATTAAAATTCTTTGTTAGATGCTTAATAACAATTTCAAAAATATGAAAATTTTAATTTCAGACATTATAGCAGAATTTAACTTTGAAAACCTAGGCTGTAGACCTTATCAAAACTATCAACTGACCTCGATAAAGGAAACATGAAACTGAAATTCCATCTGATGCTTTAAGGTCTCGATTTTGTCAAACAAGGAACTCATGACTAGAGGTATTATTCCCTCTTGGCAACCATCTTTAAAGCCAGTTCCCATGGTGTAGGTTTTCCCGGAACCTGTCTGCAATGGAGTGAAAACGTCACATACCAAAGAGGAACAAGTGTAATATTATGGTATGTAACTTGTATTTCCTTCAGCTGTAACTATACCTGACCATATGCGAGAACAGTAGCATTATATCCTTGGAACAAACCATCGACAAGGGAAGCAACACATTCGTCGAACATGGCAGATGAGGGAGAACCAGTGCTCCCATAAACATGATCAAATGTAAAGGAATGGGCACCAATTTGTACCTGTATCATAGTAACAGTAGAATAAAATTCGACCGAAAGTTACTAAAGAATACTACAACACTACGCTATCTGAGAGGGAGCATCTAACTAAATCATGTTTATCCATGCATCAAGTCTACACAGGAAAAAAATACGGTGTAATAAATTTCCTTAAGGTGAGAGAATCAGTAATACTTTTGAACCTTGGAGATAGAAAACATGTACAGAAATGAAATCTGTTCGTCACTTTGACCTACTACTACTAAAAAAAGATAAAGTCAGCTGTTAGATCCTTACCAAATACTGAAGTAGAAAATTGACGTAATTCGAAAGTGGTTTCCCACTGATGTAAAAGGTGAGCCATATTCTAAATGACACCAAGAAACCAAAGAACTCCTTTAATTCACTAACACCATAACATCATTTACAACGCGCTCACATCTCTAGAAAAAACCATTCAGCCAACGAGCTTGTGGCTCAATTGACTCCAGCTTGCAGTCCAAAAAACCGGAGGTTCAAGCCTCCACTAGCTCATTGTTCCCCGTTTTCATCAAGATGTTCACACACACTTCACATCACCAATGTAAAATGTAACCAGAAAAACAAAACACACACACAAAAACAGTTACCACTCTTCTATAAGGATACGGGTTTAAGGATTCCATTAATAACTAAGTTCACAAATAATGTTTCGCAACCAACAGGAGCGGTCTAGCAGAGGGAACAACTTTCCCATAACGTGACAAACCAAGGCCCGAATGCTACTGAAAAAGGTGTCACAATTGGTGCCTTAGAGTGTTTAAACAAGATTGACTCAGATTTTCCAAACCGAGCGGGTTCGCAAAATGTGCTTGGGAAGCCCAAAATAGAAAGAAGCAAAACAAACATCCCAATCAAGCAAGAGTATAATCAGATCATAAATGAATTCTGCTAAGCAATCTCTGTAAATGGCGAACTCTCTGTAAATGAATTCTGCTAAGCAATCTCGGATCCAGATCTCCGGTTGCTAGATTCACCAATTCTTAAAAAGGCAAATGAAAACAAACAATGCAAGCAAACAAGTTGAAGCTGTTGCTTATGATTACACAGTGATCAGTGACACATTGCGTTGAGTAAATGCACCTGAGGCTTCCCTGGAACGACGGTGACGCAATCCTTGCATCCCTGAACCTTCTCCTCGCCGATGAGCGGTCGCACGTGGACCGCCACCTTCACGCAACAATCCTCACCTGCTTCCACCATCACAACAAACAAACGAAACACCAAACACACCTCCACTGAGAGTAGTGCTTGGTGTCGTTGTGCTGAATGCGAAAGAGATCAATTCAATCTTTCAATTCAATTCAATTCAAATCAATTCAATTGGCTCTTCCACGCATTGTGTTCATTCGCGCATTGTCTGCGGAGAACAGAGAAAGAGAAAGAAAAAGAAAGCCTGTTGTTGTAGTTGTCTTTGTTGGTGCTGATGCAGTGAGTGAGTAGAACAGGAGCAGGAGAGAGAGTAGTTATAGTTGGAGGAGGAGAGAGAGAGAAAAGGGTAGTTTGGGAATTGCAAACTAAGGTACTGGAGGTAACTGTAATGACAACAACCATTATCATTTTCCCTTTCCCCTCTTCACCTTTTTCCTACAATCTCTATTTCCCATTTTACCCCTCTCTTTTTCACAACGGCCACCTGCTTCACCATAAAAACCTCTAACTCTTGCTTAATTACCACTTTGCCCTCAATATTTTTTTTCTAAAATACATTTACCTCCTTCCATACAAATAAATTTAAGGATTAAATATGTTTTTTTCTTCAAATTTTAGTAAAATTTAAAATTAGTCATTTTTTAAAAATTTTTATCAATTTAGTCATTCATTTTAAAAAATGCGTGAATTTAATCATTTTAACCAAATTTTGTTAAGTTTATTTGACTTTTCAGACACATTTTATGATAGTATTTGAATTGTTTACACTGTTTGACATATTTTTACTTCAATGTTAACTCAAATATTATCATAAAATGCGTTTAAAATATCAAATAAACTTAACAAAATTTGGTAAGAAAGACTAAATTCACACATTTCTAAAGATGAAAGATTAAATTGGGATAAAGTTTCGAAGAGAAATTAATTCCAAAATTCACCGAAACTTAAAGAATAAAATCATATTTAACTCTAAATTTCATATCTATTTCGAGGAAAGTGATGTATGAGTTTCTAGAACATTTTCTATATATATATATATTTTAAATTATTATTAAAAATATGATTTAAGTTGAGATATTTTGATGAAACAAAATAAGCATATGTAGAGCAAAGTAATAGTGTTAATGAAACGTAACAGTGAAACACAACTACATCTAACCTAATTACTTATTACATATACACAAAAAGTGAAACATGGAAATGCTATGATGAAGGTGGCAGCATCAGAATGGTCTATATGTAAGGTATCTATGATTTATAATTTGTGAAATTGTTGTTTAAGAATTTTGTTCAGCTTTAGAAAGGGAAAAGTGTGGAATGAAGATTTTAGAAGAAGAAGAATAAGAGGTAGAAAAGAAAAAAGGAATAACAGAGACAACGCAGAAAGCCACGTGATTGAGCATTATGGGAGGGAAGCTTTGAAGCTACACCGTCCTTATCACACACGTTCACATTTCACAGTACCATACCACTTTTCAAGCTATCTTCACCAACACATTCCTTTGCTCTATCATATGGCAGTAGTGCTTATGTAACCCTATACATGCCACTTCCCATGCACTCACATTATCTGTGCAAACATTTTTTTTTTATGCTACTAAATTTCATCTGAATTTGGATTATTTGTTAGTTTTTTTTATGTTTTTTTTTTGTGCTTTCAAAATATTAGAAAAAAAAACACTAATTTTATATTTTAAAATATATTAATAAGAAATTTAATATTCATAGGTAATATTAGTTACAACTATTTTACTTACGAGTTTTGTCCGTAGATAAAATTATTTTACTTTCGAATTTTTTGGATTACATACGGATTTTGACTATAGGTAATAGAGTTTTTTCTTGTAGTGAATGCATTTTTAATGTTTAATAGATGATAACACAAAAAATCAACTGATAAAATAGAATTCAGAAGAGATTTGACATCAATAAATCGTAAACAATGTTATTGAGATATTATTTCAATCCAAAATCTTAAAACAATGTCTTTTAATTTATATATTGTTCATCTTGTTATTTTTATCTAATGTGTAACTTAACATATCGTTCACACTTTTTTTTCTTTGTAAAAGAAAATACATAAGTTAAACATGAAAAAACTAAACCAATAAAAAATATTGATCATAATTTTAAATGAAACTTTGTGAAGCTAGAAAAACATTTTGTGTCCAATCTTGTTGGAAACCTGGAGTGGGATAGTTTTTAAGACAAATATATTTTAAAAATCAACCAAGTAAACACAATATTTTATGATTGAATAAATTAAAATCAACCTAACCATAAATTAAAATTACATGATTATAATACATAAGAAACCAAAATCACATTATTAAAATAAGTAATTCATACAATTGAAACCTAATGATTGAATAAGAGTGTAAGAAATTGGATGAAGTAAGGGTAAAAGAAAGAGTAAAAGAGACCCACTTTGTCTCCACTGGACATATCCAGCTGGTTGCGCTCTAACTTCACATGCAAATGCAACTTAGTTTCCATGATTTGGTGGAACCCATCTCTTTTAATATATATTATGTTCTTTGTCCTTTTAAATTGTACACTTTGTTTTTTTTTTTAATTACTTTTTATAACATGTTTTAATCACTTTTATGTAAAACCTTTTTATATTTTACACTCTATAATCATATGTAGTTAAAGTTGCATATAGTGTTCACTTGAAGGGGTCCATTTATTACTCAAAAATTTACTCTACGTAGTTAATTTCACAAATTTATATCAATATATCTATTTGGGAGATATTTTTTAACCACGTTTGGACAATTACAGCTATATGTTTGTTTAGGAGTGTACATTTTATTTTGCAAGTTATTTTTATGAAATTAAATTAGGATGTAAATTTTATTTTACATGGATTAGTGATTCCATACGATGAAAAATATCAATAATATTTTTTCATGCAATTTTATGGGAAAATTTCTGAATTTAATGATTTAAGTGACCTGTCCAATTTTTATTTTTTATTTTTTTAGTTTTAAATTTTGAAATTCAAAAATATATTTTTGATGATATAATGTGAAATATTTCTTTTGGAACTGTGCAACCCATAAATACATTATTCAAATTATGCTCTCTTTTTTTTCTTCAAATTAATCAATCTAAAATTACCTTTTTTAATTTCATTTCTGAATTATTAAAATTGGAGATTTTTTTTTTGGGCAATGATGAAGGATGAAAAAAAATGAATGAGTGCTATATTTGTTATGGCAACAAGTTGTCAACTTTAATACCATAAGTGCGTCTATCACCACTTCACCTGAGAATTTAAAAAAAAATAAAATTGAGGGTGTAATAATAAATAATATGATTTTTGGGTTTAGAAAAACATTAGAAACCCTTTCAATAAATAAAAAATAAATAATTTGAACTCATAATAAGCCAAAACATGTGTTTTATTGTTGAAATGGAAGGGAAGAGAAATAAAACCGCGGGTACGTTTGAAAATATTTTTTATAATTCAGAGAGAAAAATAAGAAAAAAATAGTTTTGTAATAAACTAAAATAAATTCTTTTGTATAGAATATTTATAGGAATTATTTCATTTAATTTATTTTTTAATGTGTATAAAATAATTTTTAGTTTAAATAAATTTTAGTTTATGCTCTTTTTTATAATTTTTTATGAACAAGTTCAAACAAATTGCAAAAACTAAATACTGTTATATAATGGGACAGTATAATAATATAAATATTAGGGGTTCTTTTCTATCTTTTCATTAAATGAAGTTGAAAAGTAGGAAGATAATTTTGTTTTGTACGATAAAATTCCATAAAATAACAATTTATCAATAAGAGGATATTTGATTAATCTTATAGAAATCGTTCAGATTTTCTAAAATTTCCATTTCAGTGTCATCATTAATGTGTTTTCAAAAAGGATTTTGAAAAAAAAAATGTAGAAAAAGATAATCATCCTTGTGTATTTTTACAAGTATCCAATAATTTAGTGTGATATAGTAATATTTGTTTTATGCATACATAAAATGATTTCAAATTCCAATTTATGAGATCATGTTTACTTGTTATTATGGCATTTAAGATGTTTTCATTTAGTATTGAGCAGTTTCGTTATGATTTTATACTTAAAAGAATAGTAAAATAAAGAAACACATATTTATAATGATTTAATAGACTTTCTAAATTAGAAATTCATAGGTGAACCTTATACAACTATCTTATTAGGGTAATTACGTCGAGGTTCTTCCCAGTAACAATATATTTCACTATCTTATATAATGAAATATTTAAAAAATTAAAATTAAATACAAAGTTTGTGTTAAAATATAAGACAATGTTAAAATTGTTGAGTTAAATTTGTTAAAGATGGTATTTTGATACCATTATCCTTTTTATTATCATTTAACATTACTCTTCGTTATTATTATTTTTTTCCTTTTAAAATTATAAAGATTAAATTTTATGAAAGTTATTTTAATCTTAAAAAAATTAACAAATAATTATTCAAACAAACATTTTCATTTAAAAATGGGAGAGTTAATGTTGTAATTAACCAACTTTGAACAACAAACATCCTGGAATGACATTATTTTACAACCAATGATAATTATAAACTGAAAACAACTATACATATATGTATAATAATATTTTAACCTTTTTCTTTTAACTTATTTTTAATTTACTATTTTAATCACTATTAAATTATTTATTTTGATTTTTTTTAATAATATAATATAATAATTTAATAATAATAATAATTAAAGTGATAAATTAATAGTGAATTAAAATAAATAAATTAAAGTATAATTGTCCTATATCCTATATGTATATACATAATTCTTTTGATATATTGAGATCTAATTGATGGAATGACGTGACCTTGAAAAGTGGAACATCCATGTCATTTTCATTAAAAGAAACATGTGCAGTTGTTATGTAAGTATCCGTTGCAGATCAAAATGCATCATTTTACCTTTTTTTCTTCAAAATTTTTTAGGGTGGATTGATCATACCAGGTCATGTTATGTTAGGGTGTTATATTGAATTTTGTGTGTATTTTATAAATATACTTAAATATAAAATGTATTTAATTAATATCTTTAACTAAATAAATATAGTTTTACATATTCTATAATTAAAACTATTAATAAAAAAACAAATGATTATATTATTATATATTTGTCTACTTCAAAATTCACAATAAAATGATTTTAATTTTACTATTTTAAATTAACTATAATATTTACTTCATTTCTTAATATCTTATTTATCTTTTAATATTTGAAAATTTTGTTACATTGTTCATATCATTGTTATTTATTATTTTTTATTGATATTAGTATGAGTTTATTACCGATGTTAGGAAGTTATTTCTTTTGGTATACCTAAATTATATTAATCTATATGGAATGCCTTTTTTTTTGTTAATTTTTCTAGTAATTATTTTTTTTATAATATTATTTTTGTTAGTAGTTTATTAGCTTTTTAGTTGAAAAAAAAACTTTTTGTCTAATATTAATTAAGATTGTTTTTTTTTTGTCAAGTATTGATGTAAATTTAAATACACATCAAGAAAATTATTAAATAGTTATTAAAGAATTGTGTTTATATTGGATCTTAATTTTAAATTAGAGACTATTTTAAAATTATTATTAGTCCCTAGTTAAATTTTGTATAACTAACATTAGTAGCTAATTTAAAATCTAATTTACAAACTAATTACAATTTTTTATTTATAATAAAAACTATTTTAGTACCAATAATTTTTAATTTATAAAATAATATATAAATTAGTCAAAAATTAATTATTTTTGTTTTTAAAATTAATTTTTATTTAATAATTTTCTTGTAATAATAAATATAGTTAATATTACCTAAAACTAATATTTCTTTTAACAAATAACACATTTTAGAATTAAATTATGTAAAATTAAATATATTTAATGACTTGTAAAATTCAAAATTCTTTATATAAAACCTAACTTATTCAAATCTTGACAACTTAGCATGAATATATTTTGCATTCATAAAATCTTCAAAATGAGTTTTTCTAAAGGTATACAATTTTGGCCAGCTTGTCGACCTATTTTCAATGTGTCAGCTTGTCCACCTATTTTCTAAAACTAAAATAAAGTAATAATTTAAAGGATTTAAATTTTTATGCTATATTGTTTAAACAGTACAAATATGAAATAATATTATAATTTAAATAATTAAAATTTATAAATTATATTTATGTTATTGAATGAAATTAAGTTACTGAACATATAAAAGTAACAATCATTTAAGTTTATCCAATTAAGTATATTCATTAACTACTTAATGACTTCAAAAATATTTATACAATTATATATATATATATATATAATATAAAAAATTTATTAAAAATAATTTGGTAAAACATCCTCAACTTAATCCAATTCATTTTAAATAGATAAATGAGGGAGTGAGTATCCTATTTTACCAATCCCATTTCTGATCGATGTTTGAACATATTACAGAGGTTAACACGTGAACTTAAATATCAATCTGAAACCGTTATCAATAAATTTTAAAAAATAATATTATTAAATTATAAAAAAATTACATATTCATTTATTTTTAAATTTAAAAGTAAAAATATATGAAAATTGAAACATGAATTAATTTCAATCTCAACCAAATTTAAAGAATAAATACATATTTAGCAAACTTTGCTCTTTCATCCAGTAATTTTATTTTTTTTTTATGTTGGTTGCATTAAAACCAAGTTCCAATTAGGGATGGCAACGGGGCGGGGTGGGTACGGGTATCATGATCCCATCCCCATCCCCATAATAAAAATTCATCCCCATCCCCAAACCCAACGGGTATACAACTTTTGACTCATCCCCATCCCCACCAGGTAACGGGTATTTTCTTATACCCATACCCATACCCATTATTTTAAGTATATATTATATTATATTATATAATAATATAAATATAATAATATATATTATATTATTATGTATATATATTATATGTATATGCGTAGATATTTTATGCTTTTATATATATATATAT
>Ga0214542_1002468_pt1 | contig 38212 bp, 12 predicted proteins | sample CNSS1metaG_FD_160096 | JGI IMG/M metagenome (GOLD analysis project Ga0214542, IMG submission 160096) | Root nodule microbial communities from cowpea collected in UCLA plant growth center, Los Angeles, California, USA - CNSS1 | ecosystem: Host-associated > Plants > Roots > Nodule | place: USA...
AATTAAATAATTTTTGAAATAAATTGTCAACTATGTAAAAAAATATTGTCCTCATCCAAATCAGGCAAAAGAAGTGTTTAAAGAAAAATTTAGTTTGACTTCTGGAAGTTTTGGTAAAACCAAAATTAACTGTTAGACTTGTATGATAGAGCCCACAGGTTTGCTTATTAAGTTATGGGACAAACCACTAAGCTGGAAATGGTGTGCGTGTGCAGTGTGGGAAATGAGAATACTAGAAAGAAATCTTTGTGTAGATTATTCCTCAACTGAGATGAGATGTACATAATTTTATTTGGTATGCATCAAGTAGGGAAAAATCTTAACACCCTCACTCCCAGTTTCTGGAAGTATCCTCTTCCTTTCAAATTGAAGAGAGAAACAAAAGCAACATCAGGTAGTGTAATTCATGAATAAATGATAGAGAAGGGGCTAGGAGGGGTTGTGAATTATCCAAGTTCAGTTCAAGGAAATGGGGCCGTTAGTTTCATACCGAGTCTAGTTCTTGCTTTCTGCTACGATTCACTTTATAGATTTCTGTTGATGGTAATGTTTAATTCCTGAACTTTGACTCCGTATTATTCTGCACTCTACACTTTACAATGCCTAAAAATATATTTAAGATGAGTTTGTTTTAGCTTAAAATTAAAATTGAAGAGCTTTTGAAATAAAGTGATTATTGTTAAGTAGTTCTTACAAAAAGAATAAATTATTTATATTTAGTTATAATAATAAAAAAAATTAATTAAAAGTGTTCCTTTACGATTTTGAAGACAACTTTACCCATTTATTTCTATTAACTACTTTGAATAATTTATAAAACTAGTTATTTTTAATTTTTAATTTTCTTTTAAAGTAAAAAAAAAATCTAAAAGATTATAATAATTACTTTTTAAATTATTATTTTTTTCTAAAGAAAATCTCATTCAAACCCATCCTTTACCTTCTACTTTTTTATATGGAAGATGAGTATTTATGAAAAAACAGGGTTAGGTCTTTCATCCAAATAAGCTGGGCCCATTACATTCACACGTGCTTTCATCCTTCTAATCCTATTTTCTGAGTTCTGGAAGGTCACTAACCGGAATACCAATTCACAACAACATCGATTCTACCCACCTCGTCTACAGACATGGTTTGTTTTCGTTATCTTCCTTTTCTGTGTTTTAATTGAACGTTTTCAGTTTCAAATTTTAATTTTGAAGTATGGACATTTAGGGTCTTATTATTGTGTGTTTGATTCCAGGCTACACTTGCTGATTCTTTTCTTGCCGACCTTGATGAACTCTCTGATAATGAGGCTGAAATTCCGGTAAGCTTCTTCTTCTTCTTCATCATCATTTTATTTATTTTTATCTAAACCGCCAAGTTTGAAAGAATTCAGGCAAAGTTTTGTTACGAATAAGGTGGTTGGTTCCTTGTTGTTTCAGGAGGATAACGATGTTGATGCTGCTGACATGGAAGAGGATGTTGATGGTGATCTGGCTGACCTAGAAAACCTCAACTATGATGACTTGGACAGTGTTTCCAAGTTACAGAAAACCCAGAGGTACATTGATATTATACAGGTTAGTTGCTCTCATTTCTTTTGAAGCTATTATAAATTGACCACAGTGAAGCATTTAAATTGTGGATGCTGTTTCATCGTGTTCCTTGATATTACGCCAAATTGGGGACAGATGCTGTTGATGCAGCCACCATTGTGATCTTGTTACAGTTGCAGACACCCTATAAAACTTGATGTTGCAGCCAAAATCATGGTCACGTACTGTTGCTTAAAACCTTGCTCCCAGTTGTTGTTGGTGGGACCTCCAATATCGCTACTCCTACTGTCACAATTTTAAACCAGGCTTGTCTGTGAACAGTCATTGTTATTGCTATTGTTGTTGGGTGCTTTATTGACTTTTGTAGAATCTAAAATCAGTTTGTCTAAGCTGGGAGTTTAGGTTTCTTTCTTTTTTATGTTGTAAATGGTGTTCTGTCTTTTTAGTTTCAATTTCTTTTTTCTGATATCTACGGTGTTTTATTTATTGAGACATACATATTGACATTGGTGCATGAATAAAGGAAAATGTTATTTTTTATTGCAGAAAGTGGAAGAGGCCCTTAAAATGGGGTCAGATGTCTCGACTCAGGGAGTGAATCTAGAAGATGATCCTGAATATCAATTGATTGTGGATTGCAATGCTCTGTCAGTTGACATTGAGAATGAAATTGTTATAATCCACAATTTTATTCGTGACAAATATCGATTGAAATTTCCTGAGCTTGAGTCGTTGGTGCATCACCCGATCGATTATGCACGTGTCGTTAAGAAGATAGGAAATGAAATGGATTTGACTCTTGTTGATTTAGAAGGGCTTTTACCCTCAGCCATTATAATGGTTGTGTCTGTTACCGCTTCAACTACAACTGGCAAGCCTCTTCCGGAAGAAGTCCTTAGTAAGACTGTTGAGGCCTGTGATCGAGCACTTGATCTTGATTCAGCGAAGAAGAAAGTTCTAGATTTTGTTGAGAGTAGAATGGGTTACATTGCACCCAATCTCTCTGCTATTGTTGGCAGTGCTGTTGCAGCTAAACTCATGGGCACAGCTGGTGGCCTGGCATCTCTAGCAAAGATGCCTGCTTGTAACGTTCAGCTTCTAGGTGCCAAGAAAAAGAATCTTGCTGGGTTCTCCACAGCAACATCTCAATTTCGTGTAGGTTACCTCGAGCAAACAGAGATATTTCAGACTACTCCTCCATCTTTAAGGATGCGAGCATGTCGACTCCTGGCTGCGAAGTCTACACTTGCAGCACGTGTAGATTCCATACGGGGGGATCCATCTGGAAATACTGGAAGGGCTTTCAAGGATGAGATTCACAAAAAAATTGAGAAGTGGCAGGAGCCTCCTCCTGCAAAGCAACCAAAACCACTACCAGTTCCTGATTCTGAGCCTAAAAAGAAGAGAGGTGGTCGACGGCTTAGGAAGATGAAGGAAAGGTTAGCATAGTCTTAAATTCTTGTTTGTACTGGAGTTTTAGGTAGCTGTGTTGAAGGTATGCTGGCTTATGCCTTTTATTTTTTTTTTAAATATATGACCGGTTGATTCTAATTACAGGTATGCAATAACAGACATGAGGAAGTTAGCCAATAGGATGCAATTTGGAGTCCCAGAAGAGAGTTCATTAGGTAATTTTACCAGTTTGCTCTTGTCCTATTTGCATAGTAATTTTTTTCCTTTTGATTTTTTAATTTCATGCTTGAATTTATATTTATTATAGGGAGTTAGGGATTTATTTAGATGGAATAAAAAGGAAAACGGGAAGTAATTAGACTGTTAATAATTAAGTTGTGATAGTGAGGCAAAACCCTATGATAAGAACCAATGCCGATCACATAAGGAAAGCGAAGGATTAGTGGGAAAAATAAGGGAGGGAATTGAAAATATATCCACCCGCTAATGTAGTTGGTGGTAATGGGAAAAAAGGAATTTGATATTCTGTTAGGCTATTAGTGAAAAAGAGGTTTGAAGAGAAAAGTGAGCAAGAATTGAGTTTAGAAATTGGTGGGCGACAGGACTTTCTCTATTTCTTTAGTCCAGTGTGTTCGTCTGTATTTCACATCAGAGATTCCAAATAGCTAGCTTTTTCTATCCGTTTGTTATGGCAATTCTGGTCTAATTCCTAACAATTTATTAATCCAATTATACTAATAATTGATGGAGCAACTATGCGTGAAATTCACAACTCAAGTTGATGAATTCTGATATTTTTTAATTCAAAATGTTCTGAAAAGGCAGAGTATGAAGGCATCTCAACCCCAGGTTGGGCATGCAAATAGTGAAACTGAAAAATGAGTTGAAAATTAGGAAAATAGCTTGAAATATAATTGTGCGTTCGGTACTCGAGATATTGAGAAGAAAAGTCTGAGTTGCTCACTTTGGCACTCATCTGCATATTATATATATATATATATATATATATATATATATATATATATATATATATATATATTCATACACACACACACACACATGGATATATATATGTGTATGTATGTATATATCAAAAACGTAGCAATGAGTACAATAACATAAAAGAAAGCAGAGCAGACTGTGCCTATGGATGGCAGTAGGCTACAATTCAGAATGGGGGAGAAGACTGCTTTATACAAATACAAGAAGTGCATATAATATATTATCTAAAATTTAAATCTAAAACTCCCTTTAAACTGGAGCATATAAATTATATGGAATTGAAATTGATACCCTTTCAAAGACTTTGAGGCCATCAGCAAGTTGATTATTTAAGTTGAGAAATTCAGTAGAAATTTCCTTGGCCAACAACTTCTCTCAATAAAATGACACTCAATCTTTATATGTTTGGTTCTTCCAGGAAACATTGGGTTAGAGGAGAAGTGAAGGGCTTCCTAGTTGTCACAATATAACTTCATTAGTTGAATATTAGAAAATCTTAACTCTTGAAGATGTTGTTTAATCCATATCAATTCACAAGTGACTATGTCCATTGCTCTGTACTGTACTCTACATCTGCACTAGACCGTGCAACATTCTCTTTCTTACTCTTCCAACCGATAATATTACTACCAATGGATATACAATACATTCTCTTTCTTACTCTTCCAAGAGATAATATTACCACCAATGGATATACAATATCCAGTTGTAGATCTCTTGTCTGATGGATATCCTGCCTAATCAACATTAAAAACCTAGAGATTTGTCACTTTATCTCCATGCAATAGACCTTGAGCTGGAGTTCTCTTAATATACCATAGAAGAATAGGGATCACAAATTCTAATAACGGGGAGCTAGCATAAATTGACTAACAACATCGACTGCAAAAAAAAAAATCTTGTGATTGCAAGATAAATGAGTTTTCCCACAAGTCTTCTATATCTCTCTCTGTCAGAATATGGTTCACGCCTTTCTCCCGTTGACTTCTATATCTATGTGAATATTACTTCCTTTTCTTCTCAGCATTACTCCTGCATTCTTGTGCGAGTGGAGGCTGGTCACATCCAAACTTGTATAAATAGGAGTATCCCTTTTCCTCCAAAAACACTTTTTAGTACTCTTCTCTTATCCTGGGTCTTAGCCTTGCCAGTTCCGTAACTTCAGTATATCACACAAGAGATTCCTTTTATATCCCAGGGCCTTGTGCAACAAATGGCGAATAAGTCTTTAAAGGAAGTGATTAACCACACGTTATGAGTTCAGCCATTGAGCATTCATTATCTTCTGATTGTATTTCAATTTCCTCCTCTGTGGTGATGGTATCCTTGACCAAGAAAACAAAGCTCTATTCATATAAATCAGGAAAAGTAGTTCTTTCCTTTGAGTTTTTCAGTAGTAATGGTATGTGTTCCAGAGAAAGACAACTGGACCAACTGATGATATGTTTGGGAACCAAAACATGAAAGAAAATCTCCTTCTAGGACTAAAGGAGAAGAGTGAAGAGCCGGTGCTTGTCAATGACATAAGAAGATAACATCTAATCATGAATTTGTTAGAGACGTTGTCCAGAAAAAAAGATAAATTGATGGCAGCTGGCAACAGATGGTGGCAACAGGTAGTGGTGTGGGACAGTGATGTCCAGTGGTGGGAGGTGGTGGTGGATGATGGTCACCATTGATAGAGGCAGCAGAGTGAATTAATGTGCTCTGATACCAACTTGAGATATTGAGAAGAAAAGTCTGAGTTGCTCATTTTGGCACTCAGCGGTATATTATATATATATATATATATATATATATATATATATATATATATATATATATATATGTGTATATATATATATGTATATATATATATATATATATATATATATATATATATGTATGTGTATATATATATGTGTATATATATATGTATATATATATATATGTATATATATTTATATGTATATGTATATGTATGTAATGTGTATAAAAAAGAAGCAATGTGTGCTCTGACAGAAAAGAAAGCAAAGCAGATTGCCTACTATAGATGCCAGCAGTATACAATTCAGAAAGAATAGGAGAGAAGAAAACAGCTTTTTACAATTACAAGAAGTACATATATAATATATTATCCAAAGTTTAAATCTATCAGGTACAAGTATAACAAATAGTATTACAAGCCTTAGGCAGAATATTATGCCTCTAATGTTCCATGTTTGCAATCCAGGTCAAAGTACAATGGTAATAAAAAGGTAAAGCTATTGCATGCTTAGCCAAATTGCTAACACCATAAGCCCCTCAAGTCCTAAAATGGCATTAATTACTATGTATGAAATCCTTTGGAAACTTCAAATGAAAAAGTTTTAATCTCTCCTTATATTCTTATACTTTTATGCATGTGAATTATAGGAGATGGTCTGGGTGAGGGCTATGGAATGCTTGGTCAGGCTGGCAGTGGCAAACTACGTGTGTCTGTTGGTCAAAGCAAACTTGCTGCAAAAGTTGCAAAAAGGTAAGTGCTCCTCATTGCTTGAGTTCTATAATATTATGCTCTAGTTACTTGATATTCTGATTTTGTGGCGAGATGATAAATTACCACCCATGTCTCTGGTACATTATTTATCTAACTGACCACGATGACAATTCTGGTGGACTATTATTCATTTGTCAGATTCAAGGAAAAGAATTATGGTAGCAGCGGTGCTACATCTGGTTTGACATCAAGTCTTGCATTCACACCAGTTCAGGTTTGCACATCTTTTTGTTGTTTTTGTATATTTCTCCTGCTCTCTAGTACCTAACTAGTGCAAAAGTAGTGAATTTTGCACAAAATTGTCATGAGAAGTTGTAACTGGAAACATTGTTTAGCATTTAAATAATTTAGCCTGTACCTATAGTCTTTGGAATAGCAGTCATCCTGTTATCACTCCAAAATTAGTGAATTTCTCCCAAATTGGTTGTGGGAAGCTGTGAATGAAAACATTGTTTAGCATTTTAAATGTTTAAGCTTGTATCTATCCATAGTGCTTGGAGTAGTGATCATCTTTCTATCTCACTAACACTAGTGTTTTTGGGACTGACCAAGGTAGTTGAATTAGGATAATAATTATGAATTGGAGAGCCAATTTTCCAAATTGCAATCAAAATGTATTGTGAATAGTAAGATTCACTATTAATGTAATAAGTTGAACATGCTTGAAAAATTGAGGAGGAAATCTGATTCAATTCCTTGATTGTAAACCAGTGCAAGAGGGTACATGAGAAAACTCTACTATAAGAGTGGGCTTAAGCTTAATTCAGCCTCATAAAACAGGCTTGTAAGATGAGATTCAAACCCACTTATATATTATAATTTGGTCATATGTCTAGTCAATGTGAGTTTTCCAACACTCTGTCAGCTGTAGTGAAAATCTCAAGTGTGGGAATAGGAGCAACACAATAGCAGGTGCCATGATAGGCCTAATAAACTTGACTAAGATAGGTTCGAAATGGTGCTAATACTCAACACGACTACTTTTCTTATATTCAGAAAAAGAAACCTATACAATAAATAGATAAAAGAGATTTGATATCCTCTAATAACAAAAATATGATACAGGACATAAATAAAAATGTTCCTAATAATACATGTATCATGTAGACATTCTTAATTGTATAGGATCAACTCCTTATTTCCATAATTAGAATAGATTGTTGAAAACTGGGAATTAACTACAAAAAAAAAAACTAAAAGTTAAAAGTTATAGTGGTTATTGCTAAGTTTGGCAAGTGTACTAAATCACACTAGTAGTAATTTGGAAAGTTTGAGCATCATTTTAAAAGGGATTTGCGTGTGTCAAGCTAATTGTATATCAATACTAATTCAGACTAATAATATTAACACTATTTGATTCAAATTTTGCAATAGTGATGATTCTAAATTCAAAACATATAAAACTACTAAATTAAAGTTATGTTACCCGAGCAGGGCATAGATTCACTGGAGTTGATTTCATGAACTGAACTCAATGCAATACTCTACACAATATATTTCTAACAACTCAAATATTCACACCACAAGTTCATAAGTACTAATTCCTTAGAGACAAGTTCTAACCCTCCATGTGAAAATACTAATCCCTTAGTTATTTTAACACAAGTTTTGCATTAGGGAAAGGTGTTTAGAATGACCAAGAGATTATATTCTATAAGTTGTTCTATCCTTGTCTAAGTTTCAAAGCATTTTCCAATGTTTAGATACTACAAAATAACATAGATAATCAATCATGCACATGAAGCCTCAGGAAAGAACACAAGAGTCATGAAAGAAACTTATATTACATAAGAGAAAACTACATGAAGTTAAGGTACATTGCATCCAATCTCAATGAATAGGTGAGTTAGCTACTTCTACACATGAGTAGCACAAAAATGGAACAAAAGTGGAATGAATGAAGATGGAAGTGATTCTTGAACTCTCCATGTGCCTCTTCCCTTCTCTAGGTCTCCAAAAACTTCCCCTTTTTGCTCACATCTCGACTTTTAAACAGCGGTTAGAAAACAACTTCTTATTGGGCAAACCTAACCTCTCGCTGGGCAAGTGGTTGCTTTTCGTGTCAAAGCAAACTTCCTCTACTCGTTGAACAAATAGTCCTCTTGTTGGGTGAAAGGAAGACTAGCTGAGTGAGCTAAGGTGATTTTCTCCGGTGAGAAAGCCTCTAGCTGAGCGAGAGAGTCTTACAAAACTTCTTCCAATCTTCCTCAAACTTCCCATTCTCTTCAAAAGTTCAACAAAGAGGCTAATCAATTCTATTTTCTAACTAAAACGTTTAAATCTAAATTTTCCATGAAATAGTCACAAAATGCATGACACAAAGACAAATAAGGGTTTTCAAAAGCATGAGAAATAAATAATTATCATACTTATTAGTTGCTTAAGGGGCTTAGAGCTCATACCTTCTCAATTCCCTCTCGACTGAATGCTTGCTCACCCCTTGTACTTTCCCTTCACATTTATCACCATTCTCTCCTTGCTTCAACACGTCTTGACAGTTACGAGTTACACGGAATTCCTGGTGTATAATGCACCTCTGGCCATGTTAATCATTAGATTTTCCAGGTCTTGTTTGGAGAATTTCATACTACACACAAGTCCTGAAAGTAAAAGAATATTGAGCCTTTGGTTAAGTTGCTGAAAAACGTGGCCAGGTTTTCTCATGTATGTAAACTGCTGTATCTAGGCCATGTGTTGGTTGTTCATCAGATGAGTTAAGTATGTTTTTAGTCCTTGAACTTTGACTCAAAATTGGAATTCATCCCTGTCAAAAACTTCGATACATTTTGGTCCCTAAACTTAAAAAATGAATTAATAGTCCTTTTAACAAAAATCAAGTTAACTTTTTTTGACATGTCGAACGCGTTTTATGTTAGTATTAGAGTTGTTTACACCGTTTGACACATTTTCGGTTCAATATCTGCTGAGAAATGCGTTCAACACCTCAAAAAAAGTTAACGTAATTGGATTAAAAAGACTATATTCATTCATTATTAAAGTTTAGGGACCAAAATGTATCGAAGTTTCAGAAAGGGATGAATTCCAATTTTGGGTCAAAGTTCAGGGACTAAAAACATACTTAACCCGCATCAAATTGACTAATACCTACTTAGATGAAAGCGATAATTCAGTTTTGTAGTTGACGATTTCCCAGTTTTTCTCATTTAGATAAACTTTAGTGTGGGTTTGGATTGGGGCAATTTGGGGTGTAATGTATTTTTTGAAGAATTTTAAATAACCTACTGTAAAGTAAAGTGTTTGGATGCAACATTTAAAAAGTAATTAAAATTCTACCATTTTAGTAAAGTGTTTAGTAATCCTCACTTGTGTGTGTGTGTGTGTACATGTATATATTATATATATTTTGTAAAAAATTTAGATTTAATGGAATTGTTTTAATACTAGTAATTATTTTAAGTTTTAAAATTTGATCTAATATTAACAATGTATTCAAGTTTATTAAATATTTAAAAATTGACCGTTGCTTATTTAATATTAAATTTTAATACCTCCAGGGAAAATTGAATTATTGTGTACAAATAAAAAAATTGAAATATAAGACATTTGAATTACTTTGTCCAAACAAAGCGATTGAAAAATGAAGAAAATCCTGTGCATCTAATCCAAAATTTATTTATTTCAATTGTACGAATTGCTAACAAAATTAAAATTCCTATTGGCTGCCATTTCTCGGTTCACAAAAATTTCACATCAAAACAAGTTATAATTTGGTTTATTTGAGTCACAAATTTGTGAAGTCGTCAAAAAATAGTGTACAAGACAGCAAATATTTCTATTACTTAGCTTTAGCAAGAATGTCTTCTTGCCCTAGGTTAAGCTTTGGAAAGTTGTTCTGTACTTATGTGCCTTGTGAAACCTGATGCCTATGTTATGTATAAAACAGTGGAAGAACTTTCGAGTTCGAAGTTCCTTGTGTGCTTCTGTTCTGCCTTCTGTTTGCTTGGTATTTCCAACTGATGGTTTCTGTGCAACACTTTTGGTTTTGATTGATACTGAGAGACGTGAAAGATTTGTAGACTGGGTGTATTCTATCGCATCTTATAACTATACTCAGTAAACTGAGTTTGAATTTTAAATATGTTTTACTAGGTTAGATATGATTAAAACATGAGAAGCGGCACTTCTGTTTTTCCAAAAAAAAAAGAGAAGCAGCTAGTAAATGAGGCAAGAAAATAATTTTAAACACGTTAGTTGTGAAATCCTATTTTAAATTAGACAAAAAAATGAAATTGGGATAAATGTTTGCTTTCCGGTGGAATTCAGACGTTTTAGTAGGTTTAGGTCCCTGGTTGCCACAATATGCTATTCATGGATTAGTAGCTATGGAACACAATTTTTGGCAACAATGTATTTCGCAGGATTTAATATTGGATAGCATATACACGTGGTCTTTCTTATGAGTTAGTTCATATCAATAATTTCACTGATATTAATGATCGACAATGGAATACTTGATCTTGATAGCACTTTTTGCACAATAACCAGTTACTTTTTCTTTCGTTCAAGTTTTGCATTAATATTGAGTTACATATATTGTTGTTTTTCAGGGGATTGAGCTGACAAATCCACAAGCTCATGCACATCAACTTGGTAGCGGAACTCAAAGCACTTACTTCTCTGAAACAGGAACATTTTCGAAGATTAAGAGGACTTGAAACCGTGCATGAATTCAAACATGCCTAGAAACTGTTGATGCCGATGGATATTACTTCATAGGTTTACGATAGATTTTTGAAGAGTAGCCGTGTCGTTGATACGTTAGCATGTATATGACTTGTGCTATGCCTTAGACTAGATTCCTTTTCGTAGTAACATAAATGATGATCGATATAGTGACCATTTTCATGAGTTAGCTTGAGAAAAAAAAACATTCTCATTGGAATCGACCAAGTTTTGGTATATTAATGCACCCCAAAGAGACTCAAGTCAACAGCCTTTTATCAATGAATAGATCCGGAATGTAGTTTTATATTTCAGATTACCCTTTATAGACTAAAAGTGTGTTGCTGTGTTCTTTTTTCCCAATTTTTGTGTCAATTGAGATCAAGTTTCTTTGCTAACAATTTTAGGTAAATTCTTCACGAATATGAAAATCGTTTTTGTCCTGCATCTTCACTAATAAGAATTTTTTTTTTTTTGTTTTTTTCTGGAAGCAAAAGATAATTTTTGGGTTACACAATTTTTAAGTCATTTTTTTTTCTTAAAAAGTAGAGGCCTGAATTACACAACCTAAAAGCGAAAGAAGACTTTTGTATTGTGTAATTTAGAAGCCAAAAATGATTTTTAAATTGTGCAATTTAAAAGATATAAAAAATGTAACACTTCTAATTAGTAAAATTATTTTACTAATTTAAAGTATTTTAAATGTTATTAAGTAATGGAAAAAAGGTTGGATTCAACTGGTCGACTTGTCAGATCATCCAAAATGGGATGAGTTGGGTTGAAAATTCCAACCTGTTAACCCATTTTGGTCTAATATATTTAGTTCGTCAATTTGATGGATCAATATCATGTAGTTACAATCTTTTATTTTTAAAATTTCTAAAAAGAAAATACAAGTCATGTAAACTTTTATACAATATAACAAAATCAAGGAACTATACCATATTTTATATCTATGTACGTCGCTCTAAAACCTAGGACTTCAAACATGGCCTATTGACTAAATAACTTCCACATGTAACCTCATATGCACACGTCATAGAGATGATCATTACAAAAGGAGATACAAACACAAATAACAAAGAAAGGTAAGTTAATGCTAACATGAACATACATAAACAGTTTATTACTTAATATCTAAACCAATTAAAAACATAGCATTTAATGATCCAGTCATCGTACCATTCATAGACACCTAAGAAAAATATAACATTAGACTCAATATATGGATTTATGCATTGACTCGGATTCTAGAAGTTGTGCACCTATCGTCAAATGAAATAGAAATTCTTAAAACCTCAAGTGTTACAGACTAATAATAGAACCTGATTTCCCCCTCCTCAGGGTAAATTCTCTATAGCTTAAAAGAAATGGAGTCCACAACCCCAAGACCAACATAGGAATCCCTTTGACTCTTCACAACCAAGACACCGTGCTCTACATGAGTCTATGAGTCTAGTAGAGTATAAGGATGGCTTCACAAAGGGTGTCCTTAGTCAATGCATAACACTAAAAAAATTACCATACCTTTCCTCCTTAGGAAAGATATGGCAATGCAAGCAAAAAATAAATCAGCAAAGTAATAAAGCCTTTCTATCAACCTTGAAATTCCTTCCTAGAAGTAGAACTTTCATTTCCAATCATTAATTCCCACTTTAAATATGCATGAACATATCCACTAACTTGAGTTTTTTTAAAACTGACATTCAACACCTCTAGGCCACCGCTCAGTGTCATACCAGAAAATGCATGAAAATGAGAGTTTTACTTGCTCAACTACTAATATGATATCAATCATCTTTCATAGTTCCAACTAGTTTCAAAACACTTTCTAATGGATACTAGATTGATCAATTACACTAACCACAAATATCTCATTTAAGCGCATACCAAAACCAACAATAATTTCTAAGATAAACAAGCCACAAATGAATGTTTAACTAAGCTATAACTATCATACTATACTGGATTTGTCAAAGAATACATCTTCAGATTCCTGAAATTGAATTACATACTTATAAACTTGTATAACTCAATAAAAATTGTTTTAACTCAGAAAATAGAATCTTACTTTATCAACCTTCCATTTAAACCAACAAAGCACCACTGCACATTTTGACAACCCTAGATTGGCTAATTTCCCCATGTCAATTCTATCACAGATCAAAATCTACCACATACTAGAATCCGACTACCAATCAACCATTGAAATTAAAATTTCACACATAATCATATCTTACTCCATTCAATTAAACACAAGTTTCAATTACAAATCTTGATAGAAATTACCATCGAATACCTCAAATTTTAAACAAGAATTAATGTGCAACTTGTAGTTCAAGTAGAGACCAAAATTAGAATACCAAAACGTCTCTAACTCCACAGGATGCTCTATCTACACACAAAAATATCACAAGAATAATAAGGACATATTATTATAATCACTAATCAACAGAGACTCATATTGATGACTTAAATGACACATGCAACCAAAAGAAAGACAACATGCAACAACAAAACATATTGGACCAAGAAAAATGATGAAAACTAACTTACACAAATGAAGAGATTGATTGGTCCAACTTGAAGAGCTCGCCACAAAGATCACTCTACTGGTCTCAAATCTTCAAATAGATGAACAGGGAGGGAAAACTCTTAGAGAGAAGTCATACAACTTTAGGAAAATGGTTTCTAGAGAGATAGTGTGTTTTAAAATAATATTTATATTAAAACCTTTTAATATTAAAATAAACGAATATCTCTATTTTTAAACCACTATCAATTCTAAAACATAATTTTCTAGGTTTTGACAATCCCTACCTACATTATCCTATATTCATATAAAAAAAATTATCATTGCAAGTGAATAATGATGTCATCTCAAAAACATTTGAATTTTCGTTTCGTTAACCGTGAGATTGAGCTGAAATTTTTACAAAAGTTCCTAGACATATGATGGTCTGTTTTGACCGTTGTGATCTTTGTTTGAAAGTATATAATGAAAGCAGATTTTCTTGTAATGTTCCCATAGATTAGGTTGTTGACAACTTTAACCTTTGTCACTTGTTTAATGCATAACTTTTTTTATATGTATCCAATTGGGTTGATTCTTTTTACATTAAGTTCTTGAGTCAATTATCTTTAATTTGAATAAAAGAACATAATTTTTTGAATTTTGTACAAACTGCAGTTTTGGAGATTTTGTATCTTTATATATATATATATATATATATATATATATATATATATATATATATATATATATATATATATTGTGTGAGAATGTGCAGATTTATTTTAGTATTCATTGAAAGCATGTGAACCATTTAGGTGATGTACAAATTGTAGAATATATAGGTATATATGTACAATTTATCTGAAAGGTGTGATATGAAATGTCAAGAATGGATGTTTCTTGTGTTGTGAACGATGAATGATTGAGGAACATTGTTGTTGTTTGTTTTGGTGTGATGAGCTATGTATGATTGTGAACTTTTGTTATGATATTTGTATTCTTAATTGGGAAAGTTATATTATGATATCAAGTAATGTATGAAGTGGAAATGTGGTGAAAATAGTTGTGAATTGTGTTCTAAGGAAGTATGATGGCTTTACGAGAGTGAAAGTGGATCAAGGGAATGGAATGAGAACAATTTTGAATTGTATGATTGTTTGGGGTTTTGGATTCTAAGGAAGAATTACAAATCCTTATTAATTTAGTGTTATGCATTGACTAGGGATATGTATTATTCAAAAGCCAGCCTATACTTTAGTAGGCTTATAAACTCACATAGAGTGTCGTAGTCTAGGAGGTGAGAGTTGAAAGATGTTCTTATGGCGATATTAGGGGTGAGACCCCTCGTTTGGCGATGCCATAAATTAACTTACTTTGTCCAGAGAAATTTTATCGGTTTGTTAGGCCAGGTGGAGCCAAAGCCTTTGTTGTAATCCACTGACAGGTACAAGGCTTCTTATGTCCAAGTCAATGCATAAATCAGGATAATCGAGTCTTATGTCTATATGTGTTGATTAGATTCCTTTGTCATTTTTGAATGATGAACATATAACTTGGGTGTGATATCTTATTGTTTGCACATTTTATGTATGAAGTTAAAGTATGTATGTTTAAATTTATCATTAGCTTACCCTCATTTTATTGTGTTGTTTGTGTATTTTCTTCTTTTGCAATGACCGTTATTCATTAGTGTGAGCAGGGAATGATAGAGGAATGGAGCCACCACATGACATAGTACAACTCACCGTCTGAGCTAGGGATGTCAAAAAAATTTGTACCTGCGGGTATCCGCGGATAAAACCCGTAATGGGTAGAAAACGAATATTAAAAATGGATACCCGCTACCCGCGGATACGGGTATTTTTGATACCCGCGTGTTAACGGGGCGGGTACGGTTATCATAGTATCCATACCAGTGGATACCCGCACCCGCTAAACTTACATCCCGACATTCTTTTCTTTCCTTTCTTTGAAATTGGGCATATACATCAAACCTTATATATACAATGACGTTTATAGTATGCTTGTTGTCAAATGATGGAATCAAAATAAGAATACTTGGCACGTGACAATTGAGGTTTATTATTTGTTTATTTTGTTTATTTTATTTTTCAAGAATCAATTGGAGAAAGTGAGTTTGTTGATCAAAATACTAATTAAAGAATTTTTATGGGGTTAAACGTCATTTTATATTTACTTTTACAATTATTTGGACATGTATCAACTTGAGTTTATTTGAAATTTATTTAAAATTTATGATAGTGATGTATTTTATTTTATTTTATTTGAATTTATGATTAAATATTTATTTTTTAAATAATTTTGCAAATACCCGTGGGTACCCATGGATACCTGCAGATATGAAAAAAATAGGTGGGTATCCGCATAACGGATACCCAACGGATATGGGTACGGGTACGGAGTAGATATTTATCCAGCAGGTAGGGTACGGGGGAGCTACTACCCGTACCCTACCCGCCCCGTTGACATCCCTAGCCTGAGCCATACGATAGCAAATCTTCCTTTATTCATGTATGGTTGTTTCTTTCGAGATGATCGTATTTATACTCTACGTTAACTGTTTTGAATTATCAAACATGTAATGTTTATTTTAGTGGTGATATTTCCGTTTTACCCTTAATTATTATTTTTAAAATTAATTATTATTTTAAAACTTCTTCTATCTTTAAACGTTATATTCAAAATTTCTTCTGTGTACATATTTTATTTTTCAAATTTTACATTTAAAAACTATTTTAATAATTAATTATATATTTCTTATTCATCTTAACTCAAATTTCTATAAAAATTAAGAAAATACGAACACAACATCTAACATCTGTGTGTTCGCTAGTAAAACATAAAGCAATTAATACTTATTTAAAATTTAAGAAAGACATAAGTATCATTTTATTAAGAAATAATTATAATAATTAGCAGAAGAGATTGATTTTGGTAACCATTTTGTTCAATTCACGTTTTTTTACAATTATATAGTTTTATTAAGTTCCTTTTATCTTGGATTTTCTTTTTCGGCACTCTTATCTCGGATAATCCATTCTTTAGTTTCTATAATTTACAATAACCATTTATACTCCTTATTTTATTTTAATAACAATTATAATAATAAAATTTTAATTATATTCATTATTTTATTACTATAAAAAAATTGTGTACACACATTAACAGTAATAATAAAGGAGATGATGTTATATTTTGCGAACAAATTAATATTAGTGTTACTTATTAAGAACTACTAGAACTAGATCTATTTTCCTGTTGCTATTTTTATTTTAACTTTGCCATGAAGTAACCTACTTGTATTTGTTTTTAATATTCCTTCCTTATATAGTAAAATAATTTTTTAGTAGCTTTCTAAGTAGAATGGACAGGTACAAAAGAATTAAGCTCAAAGTAACATTGGTGACTCGTGAACACAAAGTGGCAATTGAACACCAAAGAACCTTGACGTTAAGGAAATGAGGACATAAATACATTACCCACTGAAATGTCATACTCGTCTAACATGCACATCGGTATTTGGTTCAATACAAAATGTTACACGTGAGCAACAACAGTGATCAACTAAATTAATTACATACAATTAGAATAATATTTTTTTTGTATTTGATTTTTTTTTTATATATTCTCTGATCATTTCAATTATTTCAAAATCTGATAGCTAAATTATAGTTTTGATATTGTTATTCTTATTTCAGTATGTTGAGATATCATTTATCTTAAAATTTAAAACTTAGTGATTATGTCATAATTTTATTACAAAATATAAACAGTCAATTAAAAAAATATTTATAAATTACCTATGCACAAATGTCTATGTGTGCTATTTTTTTGCCATAATAAAAATATATAATAATTAAAATAAAAAAGTATTATTAAATTTATAAAAAATTATACATATATATAATATTTATATTTTATTAATTTTATAATATTTGTAATTTCTCAGTACAAATAATCAATATTTACGGTGAGTAAGTTTTTACATACCATTAAATTAATAAAATTCATTATGTTTAAAGAGTAAAATAATGAAAAAAAGTATTCCTACTAACTCCATTCCTATAAATAATTATATTTATAAGGCTAGAAAAAAAATGTAGTCGAGAGAGTAGTCATAAAACACAACTCTATTTATATATAATTATAAATTGTTCTTGATAACTATGATGCATTTTTATTTACTTTTGGTATAATAATAAATAATATAATTAAAAAATGTTACTAAAAATTACAATAAAATTATACGAAGTTATATACGCAGAAAATAATTATAAAAATATGTTTTATTAGTTTTTAAAGTCATAATTATATAATAAGAATACTTACATTTTATTATACTACCAAATATTTTTTAAACAATAACTAATTTTAGTGACTAAAAATAATTAGTTATTATAATAACCAATTTAGATATCAATTTAATAATAAAAATTTATTGATAATTAAAATAATTTTTTTTATGAATAAAAATTTATAAATAATTTCTTAATTGATAACTAAAATTATTTCTATTATGAAGCGGTTATTAATATTACTATAAGATTTTGGTTATGAGAAAAATTAATAAATTGATTTCTAAACATATTTTTTATCACTAAAATTAATCATTAACTAGAAATTTTCTTGTAGTGTCAAAATAAAAACAATAAAATTCTACTGTAGAAGTACTTCTAATATTTATATTTATTTTTTAAAATAATAAAAACTAAAATATTATTAATAAATAAAAAATAAAAAAATATCTACACCAAACAGCAATTACAAAATCCAATCCATACTATTAATTTATTATAAATAAATTAACTTATATGATACAAATATTTTAAACCTATTTCAAGTTTGAAAAGAAATTATCATTTTAGTTTGTGAATATGTAAAGTGGTAACATTTAGTGTTTAAAAAAAATCTTAAACAGGTAAATAAATTGACAATAATGTCCTGCAGTATACCTCAATGACATATTGGTGTATACATATTTATAACTTATTATCAAATAAGTTTTTGAAAATATTTCGTTTGAAATAAAATCTAAGTTTGTCAGTGCTTACAACACAAGTTAGTATTAAAATGATATTAAATATTACAATTTAATGATCACATATATTGAAAATCGCCATTGTACTATACTAAATGAATATTTTATTTATAAATTTAAGGATCAAATATAATTATTTTCATTTATAAAAATAATTCTAACATCAGGAATACTAGCAAGAGAAATTGGTAAAAAATAGTAAGTTTAATGGAATTTGGCCGGTGAAAAAAAAAAAATCTAATCATCCCTGGGAATCATTTGACGGATGGAAATTCGATTATAAAGAATTTGTTAAAAAATAATTAATTTTGAATAATTATTTATACAATTAATTATGATAACACTTTTCAAAATGTTTGTTTTGATACGATATTTATGTGTTAGATATGTATAAGCTATGAGAGAAAGAAGAAAGGAATGCGTACAAAAATGCTCAATAGATATTTGGTGAAAAACAACTCAAAAAGAGTTTACTTGCTTATTGATTTATTAAAATCTTTTGTTCAATATATAGAGTACAATATCTCATCATATCAAAAGAAAAGTAAAACCTAATAAAACAGAATATATTTGATAATAATAAAAGAGAATCAAATATATGATATCTCTATCAATATACATAAAAGCAGGAGATATATAATATCTTTATCACCCCCTCTCAAGATCGGCATGAAGATTGTAAAGGCCGAACTTGAAAGTAGCAACCTCGAAAGTAAAAAGATATAAGGACTTAGTAAACATATAAGCAAGTTGACTTCTAGAAGGAACATGGAAAAGGTGAATAAGGCCATCAACAAGCTTTTGTTGAATAATATGGCAACCAAGTTCTATATGTTTGGTTCTCTCATGAAAATTAGGATTCTTAGCAATGTGAATAGTGGAATTGTTGTCACAAAAGGTAGTGTAGGGAGTGAGAACAAAAAAATGCAAATCCTGAAGAAGGTATTGAATCCATTGTAGTTCACATGCTAGGGATACCAAAGCGCGATACTCAGCCTTAGAAGAAGACCATGAAACAATGGTTTGTTTCTTACACTTTCAAGCAACCAAAGAGGTGCCTAAGAAAACACAATATCCAAAAACAGAGCGTCGGGTAGTGGCACATGTTGCCTAATCAGGATCAGAAAACACCTGAATTTTAAGAGAGGTGTTGGATTTATACAAAAGGCCATATCTAGGATCATTTTTCAAGTAATGAATGATCCATAAAGCCTGCATATGTGGTTCACGCGGAGAAGAAACAAATTGGCTGAGTTGTTGGACAACAAAACTAATATCAGGCTTGGTGTTAGTCAAGTAAAGTAATCGTCCAATCAGACGCCGAAAGGATGAAGGATCTGGTAGAAGAGCTCCCTCGTCGGCATGAAGTTTGATAGAAGGATCAGATCGTGTTGGTGCAGGTTTACATCCAAGCATCCCTGCCTATGAAATGAGGCCCAAATAGTAGTTCCTTTGATTCAAAACTAATCCATTAAGAGAACGAGAAACTTCAAGGCCCAAAAAATACTTGATAGGGCCAAGATCTTTAATATGAAATCTAGAATGAAGATGATCTTTTACAACATTCATTTTAGTAATCCTATTGCCAATGAGAACCACATCATCGACATAAACCAATAAAGTAGTAATAACAGAGGCATATTTTTTCACAAAGAGAGAGTGGTCAACAAAGCTTTGTGTGTAACTAAAAAGAAGTAGCTCTGAAGTTAGTTTTTTATTCCAATTACGACTGACTTGTTTTAAACCATATAGAGACTTGTTAAGCTTATAAACAAGATTTGGTTGGGGAAGAGAAAGACCAGGTGGAGGCTTCATATAGATATTTTCATGTAAGTTTCCATGGAGGAAAACATTATCAACATCCAACTGATGAATAAACTAATCACTAGTAGTGGCCAAGGCTAAAAGGATGCAGACAGTAATAGCAGTGGCCAAGGCTAAAAGGATGCAGACAGTAGTAAGTTTAACAACAAGAGAGAAAGTTTCGAAATAATCAAGCCCCTCGGTTTGAATAAAACCCTTAGCCACCAACTGTGCTTTAAACCTATCAATTGTGCTATTTGATTTATGTTTGAGTTTGTAAACCCAACAACAACCAATTGGCTTGATGCCAGAAGGAGGAAGAACTAAAGTCCAAGTTTGGTTTCTATCAAGAGCATGTAACTCAGCATCCATAGCCTGTTTCCAACAGTCGTGTTGAGCAGCTTCTTTGAAGGAGAAAGATTCAGCTTTGACAAAAATATTATGACAAAAAGCAGTATGGTCAGAAGAACAATTATCATAAAAAACAAATGAATGCATTGGATAAGGTGTGGAAAAAGTAGAGCATGAAATGGAAGCAACACCACAATAATATTGATCTAAGTATCGAGGCCTATTTTTCACTTTATGAGAAGTTCTAAGATCAGGATCAATAACTTCAACATTATTAGAAACAATACTAGTAATAGGGTCCATAGTAAGGTAAGTGGCATGTGAAACAGGTAAAGTTGGAAAATCATACATACTAATATTACAGTCATGAGAATCATCAATCGAAGCAATAAAGTTATTAGATGGCAAAGAGAATGAGTAAGGAAAAATATTTTCATGAAAGATAACATTCCTAGTCACAAAAATAGACTTTGGAGTGAAGATCATACAAAACATATCCCTTTGTTCCATATTTATAACCAAGGAAAACACATTTTAAGCTTCGAGAATCCAATTTAGTTCTTTTAGTATTGGTAGAACTAGCGTAAGCCAGAAAACAAAAAACTTTTAGATTAGAAAAATCGGGTTTAGTAGAATAGACCAATTCATAAAGAGATTGATTACTGAGAAAAGGAGTAGGTAAACTATTAATTAGATGAACAACCAATTTAAGGGAATAGGACTAGAAAATGTTTGGTATTTTTGCTTGAAAAAGGAGTTAAACAGACCTCAGAAGCTAAACAAGCTTAACCACCTATTTCAAGATTTTTTATATGCCTGATGATTTTTTTTATTATACATTTGAGCTAGTATACCCAATGAGTGTGTGGGACTCATGGAAACCTATTTCAATTGCAAGAAAGGCCAAGCAAGTGTGTTCCTTCTATGTCATATTGATTTCAAATGCATACAAATGCCAATTTTTTGGGAAGTTCCCTCAAGTAATAAAGTTTTGAGTAGTTGCGAGAATAAGGCTTTTAACTTGTTGTGTTAGTGTTCACATGGTCTCTATAAATTGAACTAATTCCATTCAATCTTGACCAGGAAGCATTACTATGTTATTTGTTTGTTCATCAAGTCCCTTATTGCAGGTTTACTCTATCAAGCATGATATCACGAATGTGTAGTGTCTCATGCTAGACTTGATATTAGCCATTAAAAAAGTAGTGTGTCTCAAGGTAGCTACCTAATCACATGAATTCTTTGCATCATTCAGCTTCATCTGGCTCAAGGTTTTAATTGTCATTTTATGAACCTTGCAAAATTTAGTGTGACTTCATGGTGGTGCTTGTAACAACAGTCTATGCACACCATAACCAATGCCCCTAAAATTTGACAACTGCTCCTTTGTTAACAATACATCTTAGAAGATGTTTTAGGTGTTGTGATATTAGAAGATGCTTGTGTTAACAATACTATGAAATGTGGTTGAAGAAACAAAACTCAACTTGTATTATTCACTCTTTTGTAGATTTTATTTAAAATTGTAGATTTCATTTTATCCTTTTATGAATGTTATAGGAAAATTATAAATACAAAAAATTTAAAACTTTTGTCTTTTATAAGTTTTCATTTATTATAAGATTTATGTATAATTAAAAAAAAGTAACAAACATAAGGTGGATTTAAAACCTTTTGAAAAAATTGTAGGCAGTACCGAGGGTTTCAAACCCCAACCATTACCATGGGTTTTGTAAACCCCGACCATTACCATGGGTTTTAAAACCCCAATCATTACCAGGAGTTTTGTAAACCTCTAGTAAGTTGCTCTTAGATACAGTGGCTCTACCAGGAAAATAAAGAACTCCGGATAGAGTCATTAGTGGGGGTTAAAACCCCCAGAAACGCCAAAAACAACTCCAACTAAAAATAATTATTTTTTATATGTACTAAATTGAATAAAAGGAAATGACACAACCACGAACCGACATGTGACACTAACATTGTCACGTGATGGAACAATGCGGAGTTGACACATGGACAATTTTTTTAAAATAAAAAAAAAGAAAAGAAAAAAAAATAGAAAAGTAGAAAAAATCACAAACTGGCACGTGGAATGCAATGTTCACAAATGTTACAGTTTGTAAAAAAGAACAAATTGACCAAAATTGATGAAAACTATGACTTAATTTAACATTGAAACTAAATAAAAACCAAATTGAACAAACACGACGAAAATATGGACCAAAAGAGTATTTAAGCATTTATTAATATTTTTTTTTGTAAATTAACTTACCCTCTCTTATTTGTTTGTCTGTTATGTGTTATGTGTTCTTTGTGGTGATCACCTTGTTGGTGTGAGTAGATAGAGATGCATGTGTAGAGACACATGAGTGAGTTGCATGCGAAGTTGAGCAATGTTAGATCATGCTAGGTATACTTTTGTAATAGAATCATAGTATAGTAGTTTGAGAATGCATATGAAAATATTACTGTAGTCCAAAACTATACTAATATTAGCATATACATTGAATTATCTGTTTTCTAAATATTCATATTGAAATATATTTTTTGTTTTAGTAGTATTATGCTATTAAAATGAGATGTTATAAGTAACAGATCAAACAAATTTAATTTTGACTCTCTTTATGTATTATATATATATATATATATATATATATATATATATATATATATATATTATATGTCTAAGTTGTAAGTTAAGTATTAATACAAACTCTTTCTTGAATTTATGATAAAGTAGATAATTTTGTGAGAGTGTTATTTTTTATGTGAGTGAAATACTACCATAAATAAGTTATGTGATTTTTGTGTGACATTAATTAAATTTCCTTCCAAAATAAAATATTTATTGTAAATATTTATTCAAATTAATTTAAGCAGATATCTTTATTATAAAGGTTGTTTAAAATCTGAGTCCTATAAAATCTATTCAATACATAAATTTAAGATTTAAATCTTAAATCAATCCTGATCAATCAAAATATTTATTATCTTTAAAATATCAACAATCGAATAAAATACCAATTAAAATTTTATATCTTATAATACATTCTATTGCTATTAAAACTGTGCCATATAAGACTAACTTTTCCATATTTATTAAAAACTATATTTAATAATGAATATTAAGAAAGCAACTAGGTTGGGTTAAGACGACATAAACATATGATAACGTGCTTTAAAATCTTGTAAACAGTTAAAATGCACGTCTCGTTAATATTTATATATTATAAATTAAAATATGTATTTAGTAAATAGATTTTTATAATCTTTACTCTTTTAATTAGATAATTCAATAAAAAGTGTTGGTAATATTTTTAAAATACTTTATGAGATTAATTGAAATCTATAATATTTTGTAAATCTCACTAATATTTGGATTAGTGTTATTTAATATTTACTGAAAATTATAAGGTTTATGCAAATCTTTCTATTATTCTTATTTCCTGAATTTCACTTATATATTCTAATGGATCCACTAATTCTATTTAATATTTACTGAAAATTATAAAGATATTTCAAATTTATTTCCTGAGTTTTACATTACTTATATTTTAATGAGTTCCACTAATATATTAAAAGTAATGTATAAGAATATAGGATATATTATTAATGTTTTATTTTTTGATCAAAATAAACTTATATATTAATCATTTATTATCACATAAAAAAATTTGGAATAAAAAAAAACGAATACAAATCATCTATTATTTTCTTTCATCTTCCGTCACTTTTATACTTATAAATTTCACTATTGTTTTAAATAAACTCATCGTATTTATAAAATAAACGTTATCTCCTTTATATTTTTATCAAAATCACAATGATTTTCTTTTATTTTTTAAATAAATATTTGCTTATATTATAATTTTAATAAATAACACTTAATAATCTAATATTTTTAATAAATTGATACGTACTTTCCTTAATTTAATTAAAAATATCATATTCATTAAAAAATAATCTTTAAAAATTAAAAATTTGTTATGAACAATTTTTTTTTTTAAATATTTCTTTTCAAATAAAAAAGAAAATCATTTTATGAAAAAACATAAAAAAATGTGTATAACTTATTAAATTACTTGGTAACGTAAATGTATATTTAAGATATGAATATCATTTAATATAATTATTATAATGAGCTCTTTAGCGAAATTATATAGTAAGGCTTTTAACTAATTATTTTAAATTATTATAATGAGGTCTTTAGCGAAATTATATTAACATACGAGGGAGGATATACATTTACTTTAAAAGTTTTCAATAGTATAAGAATAAAAATACTTTAATTATGAATAAATTATTATCAATTAAAATCTATAAAATTTGACATAAGAATTGGAATAAATGTAGATTTTAATATTATATACTACCTGTATTATTTGTATTATGCGGTGTAAGATTACTTATACAGTGAAGTAATTAAATATTATTTTTGAATAAATTTAAAAGAATTATGATAAACATAACAAATCGGGGTTAGTTTGTTATAATGTATTATGAAATGTGTTGTAAATTTAAGAAACATAATATTAAAGATTAGATTTGTTTAGAAAGGTGGATTTTTGTTTTATTTATTTGATTTGAGAAAGTGAATGAAGAAAGGAATTTGAAGGAGAGGAGGGTATCTATGATCTATCTCACCAAAAGCGCGAGCGAGGCGTTTATGAAGTGATCTCCTAAAAAACCTACCCCTTCTTTTGACCACTCTCTTAAGCCTCACTCTTAGGACGAGTTTTTTCGTTTTTGTTACCACGCTTTCGCACACTACCCTCTCTCTTTCTCTCTCTTCCTCTTTCTCTCTCTCTTCTCTTCCCAAATCGCCCTTTCCCTTCTTCTATCCATCGGTCTCAGATACACGCACCACTGCGAAGCACCATCCACCGAATAATAACAACACAAAGGGAAAAAAGGAAAACATAAAGAAACCCTAATTGCACACTCTTCAGGTGCCTCACTCTCTCACCCAACTAACCTCACTTTTTTCATCTTCTTCCTCGTACGGGCTTTCTTTGCTTGCGTGCGATGATGACGTGGATCTGCTTGTTTCGTTGCAGGGGAAATTGAGGAGGAAAAATTTATATTTTTTCCTCTCTTTTTGTGTTTTTTGTTTTTTTTTTTTCAAGAAACTTTGATTTTGAGGAATTAAGGGTTGGGATTTATGTCCTTCAATCAATCAAAGTCCGAGAAGAGCGACGCTGTGTACCGAAAATCCGGGCGATCCGCCAGCTTCAATCAGCAGCGAGGCTCCTCCGGCGGTGCGTACGGCAGGGGCGGAGGCGGCGGTGGCGGCGCTGGGCCTTCTCCGTCGCTCTCCTCTAACCGGAGGTGAGTTTGGTAGGGTTTGCAATTTTGAGGTTTTCTTCCTATTTGATTCTATTTTTTCTTTCTTTCTGAACTTTTGCCTGTTTTCATAGGTGTTGGGATTGCGATTTTTATTTATTTATTTATTTGTTTTATTTCGTGTTGGGGAGGGTTGTTTTCAGTGCGAGGTGGTATGGGTTGAAATTGGGTTTCTTGCTCGGTGACCTAGGGTTATATGATTTGCTTGTGTTTTCCCTTTAACCGTTATAAGTGCCGTGCTTTTGTTGTTTATTTTGTTTCTGTTCTGTTATTGATATATTGTTGCCTGTGTTAGTTTTAACAAGAAGTCTAATAACAATGCACAAGGTGGGCAATCTAGGGTAAACCCTGCACTGGTGAATTCGGCTGAGTCTAATAGCAGTTATGCAGCCCGGACTGTACCAAACGGTTCCCACGTACAGCCACAGATTCATGGTAAGTTTGATGTAAATATGTCTTTTTGAGAATTGGTTCTTCGCTTAGTTGGTTTTTGAGTGCAGTGGTATGTTGTTGAGGGGAATTATATGCACATTGCAATTGGCAATGTAAGCGGATTTCATGTATTTATTTGAGTTCTTGATATTCTTTTATGGACGCGATCCACTTGTTATATTTTGTTATAGGAGTATCTGATGCGCCAGTTACAAATGCAACTGCCAAGCCATTTGAATCGTCAGCTGTGCAAAGGAGCACCAGAGCTGTTCCAAAAGCTCCTACCTCTCAACCTCCCTCCATGAGTTCTGATCCAGCAGCTCCTACAACTCCTGCAAAGGGTATGTCACCCTTTGTAAAAAATTTTATGCTGTCCATTAAGTACAGACAATTAAAATAAGATTTAATCTGAATTGTAGTTTAGGGTCATAGTAAAGTAATCTGATTTGTGAGAATGATTTGAATTTTGTATGTCCCAGCAGATGCATCTAAGGCATTTCCTTTCCAATTTGGATCCATCAGTCCTGGCTTTATGAATGGGATGGCTGTAAGTTTAATATCTACTAATTGCTCACTTTCCTCCTGGAGTAAACTTTTGTTCAGTACATAGCTCCTGTAACTATAGGGGATTAATCATGTTTTGCTATTATACACAGATTCCTGCTCGCACAAGCTCAGCTCCTCCTAATATAGACGAGCAGAAGCGGGATCAGGTTTGCATTTTATTCTCTGATCCTTCTACTTCCTTGTTTATATGTACAACAATATAGATATAAATTTGCTGCCGCTGCTGCCTAACACTTCAGAAGGAAAGGGGGTGTAATTGATGTCACTGACATCAACTCCTTCTCTGTCTTAGAAAGTTCATTATGAATTCCTTTTTCAAAAATTATAATCTGAAAAGTGGGTGCATGCGTCTATGTTTTAGTACTCAGTCTATTGAAGTTGTCTTCATGTCTTCATGTTTGCATACTAATTCAAGCATTTGTTTGGTGTATAATTTCATGAAACTCAGGCACGACATGATTCTTTTAGACCTGCACCCTCAGTGCCAACACCTCCTGTTCCAAAGCAGCAGGCAGCGAAGAAGGATACAGGTGTTACTGACCAATCTAATACTGGGGAGACTCATACTGGGACTAGGGCAAAAAAGGATACTCAAGTGTCACAATTACCCCCAGCAAGCCAGATGCAGAAGCCTTCTGTCATTCCTTTAACTGGAATTTCAATGCCAATGCCATACCACCAGTCACAGGCATCTGTACACTTTGGTGGTCCTAATCCACAGATTCAATCTCAAGGTATGTCATCAGCACCTCTTCAGATGCCCTTGCCAATGCCATTGCCGATTGGAAGTGCCACACAAGTGCAACAACCGGTTTTTGTTCCAAACCTTCAACCTCATCCTATCCATCCTCAAGGAATCATGCATCAAGGCCAAAACATGGGTTTCACTCCTCAAATTGGCCCTCAGTTGTCCCATCAGTTAGGCAACATGGGTATTGGAATTGGCCCACAATATCCACCACAGCAAGGAGGAAAGTTTGCTGGTCCTCGTAAAACTACTCCTGTCAAGATAACCCATCCCGAGACACATGAAGAGCTAAGACTTGATAAAAGGGCAGATGCATATTCAGATGGTGGGTCATCTGGTGTGAGGCCTCATTCTGGTATGGCTTCTCAATCTCAGCCTGCCCAGCAATTTGCAGCTTCTCATCCTATTAGTTACTATCCATCAAGCTCATATGGTACCAATTCTCTCTTTTATCCAACTGCTAGTTCTCTTCCATTAACAAGTAGCCAGATAACACCTAATTCCCAGCCATCCAGATTTAATTATGCTGTGAGCCATGGTCCGCAGAATGTTAGTTTTGTAAATTCATCATCTCATAGTTCTCTGCCTGTTAATAAAGCTGGCACTCCTATTGCTGGAAATGCTGAACCGCCTAATCCAGAATTTTCTCGCGATGTGCATAGTGCAATCTTATCTGCTCCATCAGGAGTAACCTCTGTGTCAATTAAACCAAGTGGTGGATCTGGTGTTACGGATTCTTTTGCCAATTCCAGTACCCAAAAGAGTGTAGCTCCCAGTTCTTCATTAACACCCGGTGATGCTTTCTCTTCTGCACAACTAAAAGGGTCTGAAATAGCTGAAGTATCTTCCCAGCAGTCTAAGTTATCCACTGATTCACCAGTTTTGAGCTCATTTCCAAATCTATCTTCTGCAAAGCCTGCATCAGCTTCCTTGTTGCTTTCTACATCTGGTGTCTCTGAAGATTCTGTTTCAGTTATACCTAATAATGAGGGCAGAAAGAAGGAATCTGTTAGTAGGTCAAATTCTTTGAAGGATAATCAGAAGATGATACAGAAGAAAGGGCAATCACAGCATCAGGTACGTAAGTTAAATTTTGTTAAAAACATATTTTTCCTCATTTGCTTTGACTTGCTTCAATTGTGAACATTCCCTTGCCTTTTTTTTTTTTCTCTTTCTTACAGGTTCCTGTGCAATCGGTTCCCATGGTTAATGTGCCTTCCCAAGCTGTTACTGGTGGTATACCTGATGAGGTTTCTGAAACTGTGGGAACTGGGACAAATGATTCTGCAGTAATTACGAGTGAAAATCTCTCAACTGCAGCTTCAGACTTGTTATCGGCTACTAGTGGCAGCATGCCTTACGCTGTTGAAATGAAAACTAATGATTCTACACAAGTGTCAACTCATGCTTCAGCCGAAGGATCTTCCATGGTGGTGGATGATTTTAACAATCTTAAGAGTGCTGAGCTAGATGAACTGTCTCAACAGGATAAAGTATTGCAGTCAAATATCATGGAAGTAGTGGCTAAAACAGAAAACTTGTCTCTTGAAGGATGTAAACAAGATGTCAGTGTTGGTGGAACAGAATTAAAACAAACTAAACAGGGTGACGTAAAGCTAAACACTGAGGCTGTAGCCTTGAGATCTGCGCATCCAGGACAGGATGGATCTACAAGTTGTAGTGCAGGATATGATGGGACGGCTGATAATACTGCTTTGGATAGGAAAGATGTTTCCTTGATCAGAAATGACAGTGTAATTAGTAATGATGCTGTTTCTACAAATTCTAGCATATCAGATCAGCAGTCTGCTGATAACATAGAAACATCTTCAAAACATTTGAAGGATGGTTCAGACAGTACTGGCAGTGGTGCAGTGTCTCTTCCAGCATCAGTTATCAAGGACAAACTGGTTTCAGAGCCTAGTAAGGTGAAACCTACATCAAAGGGTAAGAAGAAAAGAAAAGAAATTCTTCTGAAGGCTGATGCTGCTGGGTCAACATCTGATCTTTATAATGCATACAAGGGACCTGAGGAAAAGAAAGAATCTATGATAAGTGCAGAGAAAACTGAAAGTGATTCTGCTTCTGGAAATTTAGAGCAGTTGCCTACTGAGGTTGCACAGTCAGATGATGTAGCAAACAAGCAATCTAAGCAGAGTAAAGCTGAACTGGATGATTGGGAGGATGCTGCTGACATGTCTACGCCAAAACTTGAAGTTTTAGATGAAACTGAACATGTTAGTGAAGGAACTGCAGTTACTGGCAAAAAGTACTCTAGAGATTTCCTTTTGAAATTTTCAGAGCAATGCATGGACCTTCCTGAAGGATTTGAAATCACGGCTGACATAGCTGAGGTTCTGATGAATCCTAATTTTAGTTCTCATGTAACTGAACGTGATTCACCTTCTACTGGAAGAATTATTGATAGGTCAGGCAGCATGTCTCGTCGTGGGAGTGGTATTATTGAGGAAGACAAATGGAGTAAAGGTTCCAATGCATATCATTCTGGTATGCGTTTGGATGGTGTTGGTGGTAATGCAGGGTTTCGTACTGGCCAAGGAGGCAATTTTGGTGTTTTAAGGAATCCACGCACACAGACACCTGTGCAATATGCTGGAGGGATTCTTTCTGGTCCAATGCAATCCATGGTAAATCAGGGAGGAATGCAAAGAAATAGCCCTGATGGAGAAAGGTGGCAACGTGCTACAAACTTCCAGCAGAGGGGTTTGATTCCATCTCCACAAACTCCTTTACAGATGATGCACAAAGCTGAGAAGAAGTATGAGGTGGGTAAAGTGACTGATGAGGAAGAGGCGAAGCAGAGGCAGTTGAAGGGCATATTAAACAAATTAACTCCTCAGAATTTTGAGAAGCTTTTTGATCAGGTCAGAGCAGTTAATATTGACAATGTTGTCACTCTCAATGGTGTCATCTCACAAATATTTGAAAAGGCCTTGATGGAGCCTACCTTCTGTGAAATGTATGCCAATTTCTGTTTTCATCTGGCTGCTGCATTGCCGGATCTCAGTCAAGACAATGAAAAGATAACTTTTAAGAGACTATTGTTAAACAAGTGCCAAGAAGAATTTGAAAGGGGTGAAAGAGAGCAAGAAGAAGCTAATAAGGCTGATGAAGGTGAGGTCAAGCTGTCTAATGAGGAAAGAGAAGAAAAACGAACCAAGGCAAGGAGACGCATGTTGGGTAATATTAGATTGATTGGAGAACTATATAAGAAGAAAATGTTGACAGAGAGGATAATGCATTCATGCATCAAGAAGCTATTGGGTCAATATCAGGATCCAGATGAAGAAGATATTGAAGCTTTGTGCAAATTGATGAGTACGATTGGGGAGATGATTGACCATCCCAAAGCCAAAGAACATATGGATGTATATTTTGACATGATGAGATCACTGTCAAACAACATGAATTTATCTTCTAGGGTGAGGTTCATGCTGAAGGATGTAATTGATTTGAGAAAGAATAAATGGCAACAAAGAAGAAAAGTTGAAGGTCCAAAGAAGATTGAGGAGGTTCACAGAGATGCTTCTCAAGAGAGATTGGCCCAAGCTGGTAGGTTGGGTCGTGGTCCAGGCAACAATCCACCTAGAAGAATGCCTATGGATTTTGGTCCAAGAGGGTCATCTATGTTATCTCCTAATGCTCAGATGGGTGGTCTTCGTGGATTGCCTTCTCCAGCACGTGGTTATGGTTCCCAGGATGCTCGTATTGATGAACGGCAAACTTATGAGGCTAGGACATTATCAGTTCCCTTACCACAAAGACCTTTAGGTGATGAATCAATAACGTTGGGACCAATGGGTGGTCTTGCCAGAGGAATGTCCATTAGAGGTCCACCTGCAGTTTCAAGTTCAACTGGTCTTAATGGTTATAATAATTTGTCAGAGCGCACTTCATACAGCTCTAGGGATGATCCCGCATCAAGATATACTCCAGATAGATTTTCTGGTTCTACTTACGATCAACCTAGTGCTCAAGATCATAATGTGAATTATGCGAACAGGGACATGAGAAATGCGAATAGGATTCCTGAAAAACCTGTTGTAACTTCGCCACCTGCCAGAACACAAGGGACAGCAGTCTCCCAAAATATTAGCCCAGATCGATTACAGGACATGTCCATGTTAGCAATCAGAGAATACTACAGGTACTGTTTCTCTTTATGGTGTTTTTAATCCATTTGTTTCAGCTTGTTAGGCCAATTGTGCTTTTTCTTTGAGAAACACAATTTATAATTTAGTATTAATCATTTAATTATAACTCCCATATAAGCAGTTTTTTTTTTTGGTTCTCACTTGAAAGCACCCTATTTTTCAGTAAGACAGAATATTCCCGTTAGATGAAGGATTTGATTTGTTGGTTGATATTGTGTCTTTTATTGTTTTGCTTCATGTAAATGCATTGTTTTCAAAGCATATTACAAAACTGATTTTAAAAGGGTTAAAATTGTGACATTGATATTATTTGTACATTTTTAAGAAATGAAATTTATGCCAAGTTTGTAAATGTGAAGAAAAATATGTATATGAATTTGATGTATACATCAATTTTTATTAGCTATATAAATGTAAAGTTAAAATAGATGACTTTATGTTTTATTTGTTTCTAATTTCTTTGGCCTGATTAGTAAATGCCATTTGAAAAATCCCTTCATTACTTTGGATGCACGTGACGAGTGCAAAGTGATGACCAAACAATCGGGTTTAGTTTTCACTCCTAAAAAAGATATTCTTCTATAGTTTTGAACCCCTGACTTTTATAGTTGTGATTATTATTTTTTATGGTGCGGACTTGCAGTATGTTAAATGGATTCTGTTTGCTTTATTGGGAAATGTTTTGATGATTCGATTAATTTATCATGTTTGGTCTATAATTATTTTTTCCAACCGTGTAAAGATCTTGACATCGCTTCATCTTTTTATCCACATGGGGCAAAGTGATGACCATACCATGGGTTTTAATTTTGTTTCTACCTGCTTTTATTTGTATTCCTTTGGGGATTTAAACTGTTTTTGTTGCTACTGCTAGAATCACTTCAAATTGTTATTTTTCTGCAACATACGGTTAATGGTGAAAATTGTTCAAAATATAGATTCACCCTTTAAGCTTGTAATCATAGTTTGTTATTAAAACCTTATGATTCACAATTGAAATCCTAGGATTTGGTTATTTTTTCATTTGTACTGTGAGATGTACATCGATGACTTCTATACCTTATGATTCACAATTCAAATCCTAGGATTTGGTTATTTTTTTCATTTGTATTGTGAGATGTATATCAATGACTTCTATACAGTAAGAAGTTACATGAATTGGATTTGTGCAATTTATATCCCTGACACAAATCACGCCATTTAGTGATAAATGGGAAAACTGTATAAAGCTTAAATTGTTAAAGGATATTTAAGTAACACTTACTCTATTTGGCTATCTCTTTGTTTTGTTCCACGTGTCTAAAATAACTCAGATGTATCTAATAATTTGTTTTACAAGACTTATGGTTTAGCTGCTTTATTTAGTTTTTGGACATTTAACACTACATTGTATAATATCTATAAGTAAATTTTCATTGTCTTTGAATATTACGGTTCATTACAAATTATGTTTCATGATTAAAAAATTAGCTTGAAGATTCATTGTTGAATAAGCCTTTTTTAAGCATTTTCCCAAATAATCTTATTTCCAAGTTATTTTGTCTTGTTTGGTATTCTTCTGACTGTTTGATTGTTCAATCCAGTGCGAGAGATGTGAATGAAGTTGTTCTATGTATCAAAGATCTGAACTCTCCAAGCTTTCATGCTTCCATGGTTTCTCTTTGGGTGACAGACTCTTTCGAGAGAAAGGACACCGAGAGAGATCTTTTGGCCCAGCTGCTTGTGAAGCTTGTGAAATCTCAGGATGGACCCTTGGGTCAAGCCCAGCTCATCAAAGGGTAAGATTTTTTTTATTTATGATAGTGTGATGACTAGTATTTGTAAATAAAATAAATTGTTACTGATTAACATTTTGTTTTGGGTAGGTTTGAATCTGTTCTTAGTACTTTGGAAGATGCGGTTAATGATGCCCCCAAAGCACCGGAGTTTCTTGGCCGTGTATTTGCCAAAGCTATAACAGAGCATGTAGTCTCTTTGAACGAGATTGGGCAGTTAATACATGAGGGTGGAGAGGAACCGGGGAGCCTATTAGAAGCTGGGCTTGCAGCTGATGTTCTTGGAAGCACCTTGGAGGTAATAAAAATGGAGAAGGGTGATGCTGTTTTGAGTGATATCTGTGCCAGTTCCAACTTGCGGTTGGAGACCTTCCGGCCGCCGGAACCTCTTACATCAAGGAAGTTAGAAAAATTTATTTAGGGGATAGAGGAAAATATTTATTTATGTCTAGTGCTAATAGGATGTTCAAATTTTCAGAAATGGTTCTCCATGGAGGTGGGTGGGGAGATTTTATGTTCGGATTTCTGTCTAAATATTATTTCTGCCATATCTTCACTGCAATTATAAAATGCTTCAGTTAAGCGTCTCAAAATTTTAGGCCGAATGTGAGGGGTTTGGTTTATTTTTGTATCATTCAACTGTCCATCAAAATATACTGCCATATTCATCTGCATCGCGTCCATGTTCATAGGTAGATTCCTAGTTTAGTAAAAGTCTTATGTAAATGGGACATGTTTTAAAATATTACCTCACCATTTTTTTCCTTTGTAGCTTCCGTAATGGGAGAAGTATGTGATGCTCTTCTCTGTTGACTAAGTTGAAAAACCCAAAACATTATTACATGGCCATTAATGGCTGAAAGATTTTACATTCAAATTTAATGGTGTGATAAATATCTGATTATTATAGGAATGTATGTGTATATCTAGATGTAAATATCTGCTTGTGTTATATTGGAACCTAATGTGATGGTCAACTGCAATTATCGTTCTAACTATTAATTTTTAATTAGAAGTTATTATTAGAGCAAATAAAAATGCACTTTCGCAATGTTTATTGTAATTACACATCTACCCCTCTTATCTATACTAAGATTCACCAAACTTTTGTGAATTTGTTGTAGTAGTTGCAATTTGCACATGCATTTTCTTGTTTTTTTTTTGTGCTTGAGTGGCATAAAATTCCGTGACATTTATGACCATGTTTTGTTATATGTTATTCTAACACGACATTTTCAGAAAAGTCAAGTTCAAATTTGATTTTAAAATTTTATGCAATATTATGTTTCATCCCACTGACCTCTTTTTCCTAATTTCATATTTTTGTATTAAATATTAAATATATAGTTTTTTTAGAAACATATTTGTTTATTGAGATTTTAATTTTTAATTATTTTTAAATTACTTATTTTAGAATATATCAATTATTTTTAATTTTCATCGCATTGAAATAAAAGGGAAGTTTCTGAATTGGTATACAGTTTTAAGATCTGCGTGGATAAAAAATTCTCCCTAAAAAAATCGACTTTTGTTATTACAAAGTATTGAAATTCTGTGATTAAGTTGAGGTAAAATAACAAGTTTTTTTTATAATGAAAAAAGAAAATAAAAAAATATATAGCATGTGACTTACTCGATTTGGTACTTTGTGAATTTTACAACAAAAGAAAGTATCGTTTGTAGTTGAGTGACATGATGCATAAATCATATTAAACTAATATTGTATAATTACCTCTAAACATCATGTTATCTTAAAAGTAGAATCGTCTAAATAGAGAAATTGAACAAGTCACTCTACATGTTATACAAAATTTTCATATTATTCTAACTTTATAGATTTTTTGTTATCTAAATCCATGTTATATAGGTCACTTTTGTGGTCTTACCATTTAGGTCCACAAAGGGTCACTTTTAACTTAATTTATTTGCAAAGGCAACAACAAAGTGTCAGTCCACATGTCCAAATATCTACAAATTAATGAACACAATACTTTACTATTCAAAAATCCATACAAATATTTACAATAGTAAGTCTTTCATAAAGAGAAACTTAAAATTTGTTGTCTAAATATTGAAAACTCAAGGGTAGTGTATCAAATTTACATTTTGATATATTGCAAACACAATAAATGCATAAGACTTCATCTCAACAATATTGTCATATATAGTAAAAATAAATTATATAAATAACATATATTCTGTAAAAATTATCCCAAAGTTAATATTGTTGAGAAATTTTTCGCATACCTTCAAAGATATGTTTATGGTGTTGAACTTCTAGAATATGGTTGTAGCACTTTTGGTGTGATTCATCTTCATTGTTAGAGTTTCTTGCATTTTGATGGAAGATTAAATGAAAAAGAATGTAGAGAGAAGAAATGGAGTTATCACATATGCGTGAAATTAAAATTTGGGGTTGGAACAGAAAAAAGCCTTAGAGTTTTCACGTGACAACAATGAAAGTTTTTCAGTGGGAGGTAGTCAAAATTACATAAACATCCTTATTAACTTTGGTTGACAATGACATAAAGAGAGAACATTTTGATCGGTCCATGTTGAAATACTTTGAATACTACTGAATAATTTTAAAATCAAATATTGAACAATAAGCTTCATATTGCCATGCAATTTTAACTGTATATGGTCATTGAAATTTGGTGTGTGTAGATAAGATACAACTTGAGTTGTGTAATTTGTAAACCAATAAACATATTTTGTGATACATTGAATAGAACTGAATCATAAAAAGAATACCAAAATCCTTGAAATCATTAGTTTACAATAATTTTGTAAAGTACTTAAACGTAAAGTACAATCATTGATTACTTCCACATATCCAAGACTTATAGAGTTTATAACTCATATACTTGATAATAGAAGGAACTATAAATGTAAAATTTGATGACTTTTCTTAGATTGATAGGAGTTTATCATATCTTGATCAAGATTTTGCAAATTTTCATATATGCAAATCAGACGATAGAAGACTCTTATGATAAAGATTATTTTGGGTAGAAAAAGTGCAATTTAAGCACGTTTGTTCATGAAACCTTGCTTGATCTCATGGTTAAGCAAGAAGCAAAACTCATCACTTTATCTACAATATAGGTGGAGTTAGACCTGTCAAATTGGCCCAGTTTTCATGATTTGGCCCTGGCCCATATGGGCTGGGGTTAGAAAAGCCCACATGGCCAAAAAGCCTTTTATGGGAAAAGCCCACAGGGCCAAAAAGCCCACAAAAACCCTGTGGTATAGGACCAACCCATGGACCTTTTTTTTAGAAAAAAATATTCATTATGAATACAAAAAAAAATGGAAATAACTGAAAAAAAAAAACACAACAAAACAACATATGCATCTTCCCTGTTTTGCATCCATATGTATCAGAATGAAGTAGGATTATGACTTCAAATTCAATCAAGAATTTAAAACTGATAAGCAACTAGCAGTCATCACAAGTGATACATGTTAAGATGAAGGCACTAGACAGTTGAAATAGTACAATATATTGAAGAATTTCCCATAATTTTTCCTTAGCTAGCACTAACCAGAAGCCCCCAAAATACAACCATCAGCATCAGCCTTTACCACCTTTGAGGTATCAACGTCTCTGCTCCCAGTGCTGGAGGGGGAAATAAGTATATCATTGCTTATTGGTAAATTAATACAAAACAGATAAAACTTCAATAATTCTTACCAATCAAGAATATCGAGAATTTTTGGTTTCCCATCTGAGGCCACCTGTAATCCAGCTGCAGCCGGGTCTACACTAGAATCTGCAAACAAACAGCTGCAACCAATCAAGAATATATGAAAGCATAAAATAGTTTATCCACTGCTTCCAATTTAGCTTCACTGTTTTTTATACTTGTCCAGAAATTCAATTGTGATAATCTGAAAAACAGCAATTTTATGTCAACATTAGACACATTTCACATAGTATAAATAAGTTTATCTCAAAGAATTAAACACCAAGGATTTAAAAAGTAAAAGCTAATTGATATTCAAAGAATTTTTCTTTTTAAGAAAATTAAATTCTGAGAGTGATTTCTCAACTTCAATCTTAATATGTTTAGGAAGATCCTCAACAGTTCCTTTACATTAATCTATTTTACAAATGAAATATTTTACTTAAAGAATTAAACACCAAATATATTGAGATAATGGACTAAGCATATAAGAGAACCTGAAGAAGTGTCATTGTTGGTCACTTTCAACATCTTCAAGAAGTTTAGACTCATCAATGATTCCATCATGGCCAAAAATATCTCCAACAACTTCATC
>Ga0214542_1002469_pt1 | contig 38209 bp, 15 predicted proteins | sample CNSS1metaG_FD_160096 | JGI IMG/M metagenome (GOLD analysis project Ga0214542, IMG submission 160096) | Root nodule microbial communities from cowpea collected in UCLA plant growth center, Los Angeles, California, USA - CNSS1 | ecosystem: Host-associated > Plants > Roots > Nodule | place: USA...
GGGGGCCGGGATGGTGTTTAGATAAAAGAATATGAAAATAGGAGGGATGACTGCAGAGAGGCTAATGACTAATTAGTTGATAATTGTAAAAAAAAAAAAGACACGTAGTTAATACATACAAAATAACAAACCCTTGGTGACACTCATTGTCTTTTATATATATATATATATATATATATCGTGTTGTATGATACAAGAAACAACATTCCGAACATTTAATGAAACATGTAACTTTTCTGTAGTTTGGTAAAAATTTAAAAATAAAGGAGACCGAGTCTTAATCAGAAAGCATGATGAGTAATACCATACAATTTTCGTGTGATCCAATTTTGTACAATTTAGCATTTTTCGTTATAACTTCTCCTATTCCATACTATTTTTTCCTCAAGATAAACATACTTCCATTAAAGTGGTCAGATGTCTTGCACCTGATGCTGCGAAATTTTGTAGCCTAGGGTTTCTAGATATTTGAACAAAAACGTGACATGAAATTTGTTAGAATTTATGTGCTTAGCTTTTTGTTGAGATATTGTAAAAAGAATGGCATATGCCTGTACTTGATACATTATTTTTACGTTGTTTTGAAGTTTGGTTGGCATACAAGGAAGTTTTGTCCATTGTTTCTGTACCAGATACTTCTATACGTTGACTTTACTAGCCTAGGTTAAGATTAAGGAGTCTCACAAGTGCCGGATTAATTCACTTTGTTCTGCATGTGTGTGATATATGGACTTTAAAAGAGATAATCTTTTGTTCATTGTTTCAACAGTGCGATACGATTTTCGGCACTTCTTCTTTTCGCTAATGTGGGCGGGCATTAGTGTGGGTATAGCAGCATTTGTGAGGGCCAACGGCCGTGTTTTCTGCAACAGACCTCGCCTACACAATCCCCGGTGATAACTTCTATACAGATCAGTTTGAACAATTTAACTTTTTATGTGAAGGTCCAGCTTCTGCAACAGGAATCACTGGCAGAAGACTTAGTTCTACATCTAGATCAATATTTATGTGAGGCTCCTTCTTGCAGCTTATTATATTTATTCTTGCTAATTTGTAATCATTGTAGCTTCCAGATATATATATTCATATCATAGTCCATTCATCTCCCATTTGAGTGATTGCTACTTTATCGGTGTTTTCTTATGCACCGGCTCCTCCCTGTATATTTAAGTTTGTATTTGTGCCTTCTTTATAAGATTATGGAGACAGTTTAAGGTTCTTAGGAAACACACTGATTTGATTATCTACTATTATTTTAACCAAATTCTTGATTTCTGCAGTAATTTTATATTTTTATTTCAAAAATCAAGGTTCTTGCATGTTTGCTGCAGTCCATACTAGACCAGGTTTTTTTCTAGAATATTTATAAAATTGATAAAAAGAAGGGGAGAAAGTCCGTAAAATAACGTTAGCAGTTGTATGTGCAATGTCCATCAGAAGGATCTTCAAGCAGCTGAACATGTTGCTTCGTTAGGATTGATAAAGGAAAGGAGAATGGAATCAAATGGTAAACCTCCAAAGATATTATCATTTGTATCCTTAAAAAAAGGAATAACTAATGTTCATTCATATATTTACTTTTTTTTTGTTTGTTAACTTGTTACCTAATTTTATTATTTTTCATTTATCTAACGTATAAATTTCTTGACTTTTTTTTTTTACTATTTTGATATTCCAATTGTTTATTATTTATTTGTTAGTTCACCATTGTAGAGACTTTCTAATAACATGAAAATTTTAAGAGAAGAATTCAATTATAATATGGAAAAACTTAGAAGATGAAACAAATTTATAATAAATGAAAATAAATAGTAAGTCTTAAATGAGAGTGTTGTCAATTGCAATTGGTTCTTTCTCGAAAATTTGATTTTGATTTTGTAAAACGTGGAGCTGTAATGGCTTCGTCTATTGAGAGCACCTCCAGTATCATGTTTTCCGTTTTCACATTCCATCTGCACAAACCAGTCCTTTTCCATTTTTTCATATCTACTACACTCACAAAACACACTCCACCTTCACCTTCACCTTCATATAGTTATGTGGGAATGACTGTTTCATACAATTACAAAAATAATATAATAACATGATGATCACAATGTTAATGATAATGGTAGTTTTGATGTCAACAAATGATGAAAATGGTAACTATAATTAAGGTAAATAAAATAATGGCATGATAACACTGACGATAATAATAGTAAAACAATAAAGTGGTGATAAAGTAAAGAAGAACAAAATGTATTTATTATTATTTTTAATTTGACCCTCTCATTGTTATAAGAAATGCATTGAATTAAACTAACTCTATGATAAGTAGTAATATAATAATAAGATAAATAAATTATATTCAAAATTTACTATATGATAGCATGTATTTTTTTTATACTTACTCATCAAACTAGTTCTTTTAGGAATTGTTTTAAAAACCATATCGAAAGTGATTTCTAAATGAATTTTTCACTTTTTACTATAACAATATATACTATGTTCAATTACTATAGCCTTATCTAAAGTGAGATGATGATGTTGACTTCCAAGTGAATACATGACCGATAATATAACGATATGATAAAATGTAAAAGTCACAAAGCAATTCATTTATCCATTATTCTGAGTCCATCTACAAGTACTTTTTTTATTACAATATTGTTAGAAAAATGGTTCATATGAAATTTGTTCTTTTAACTTCATAAATTATTATCAACTGATCCATTATCATTCAAATTTTAAATAAATGTTTTTACCGATATTTAGTGAATTAAAATTAATCTAATAAGTTTTTTTTACTATAACAAATTAATGCATTATTGACAAATATAGTTCATCAGCAAAAATTTGTTAATAATTTGAGTTTACCGAAGAATTAACAACGAATAAATATCTACTAACAAATAGTTGTTGATAAATTTTATTGATATATCGTAAAATTTGTCAAAAATTATCTATGATTGCAAATATGTTGATAATATCAATCGCTAATTATTGATGAATTTTGATCCTAAAAAAATTTGTCAGTAAATTTACAATTTGATCTTCTTCCTCCTTCTCTTTCTCTTTTTTTTTTCCTTTTCTTTTCTTCGTTATCCTCTTCTTCTTTCCCCTCTCCTCCTCTTCATCCTTTCCCTCTACCGTTGTCATGTCCATCTCTTTCTCTTCCTCTTCTTCTTTTTTTTCTTCTTCCTCTTCCTCCTCCAACTTTGGCCACCGTGTTGCCGCCACGACTTCTCCTCTTCCTCATTTTCCTCTTCTGCATTCTTTTTTTCTTTTCTTCTTCTCACTCAGTTCTTTCAAATATATAAAAGGTTTTACTAGATTTGACTATTAGATACACTACTGACAAATATTTTTGTAATGCAAATTTTAATTTATTAATACATCAAAACAATGAATTTTATCAATAAATTAATTATAACAAAATATTTTTTAATAATTTAAATTTGAAATTCGTCGATAAAATTTATTAATAAAAGTCATCAAAAAATTTAGTTTACTGATGAATTTATTTCTATCGATAAAAGTTCGTTGGTAATTACAAAAATTTTGATTTTTTTAAATGATTTACATTTTTTTTAAAAAAAATTTAAAATGTATATCTCTAAATTTATAAGATATATTATTTGTATGTATATATTAAATTGAATTATTATCTAATGCATTAGAATTTTATCTGGTCTACCCATTTCGAACATCTCCTCTCATTCAAGGACAGTAAATGTATTTTTAAACTAAAACTGTAATTACAGAAACATAATTTTTTGTTTAGAAAGCCGATGTGACGATTTGAAGTAACAAAAGAAAAAAACATTATTAACTCTAGTTTTAGTAAAACACTATACACTATATTTAAATTAGATTTTAAAATACAAAAAAAATCAAAAAGTGCTATGACCACCTCAAACATGACCTTAAATTTTGCTATGATGTTGTTTTCAAATATGGTATATTATAGCTAGTTGGTGAGATTCATAGGATGTAACATCGTCAATGTCTTGGTTCTTAACTCTGACAGTATAAGCTAATTTTCATATCACCTAATTAAACCTTTCTTATACAATGAATCTCGTAACATGTCTTGACTTTTGACCATAAAATAAGGTAATCTTTCAACCTATATATCAATCAATCTGGTGACATGTTCAAAGTTTGGGATTACCCTCATCCGTACAGAAAAATATATCAGAAAAAAAAAAGTGTTGGATTTTTAACAGTATTTGTGCAAATAAACACAGAATAAGACTGAAAGAAAACACAAAAATAAGACTGAAAGAAAACACTTTTATTAGCAGAGCATTGTAATACATTATCATTCAACCCAGAACATGTTTTAATAATTACAACACCCCAGAAATGAACACATTATGTTATGACTACAAGAAAGTCACACAGGAAAATTTTCAGAAACAAAACAAAAAACAGTAAACAACAGCAACAAAGAGTGTTACATGAATCACACAGCATGTGATTAGGTTGGTTAAAAAGCAATGATATAATAAGAAAGAGATTCGATGAATGGAAGTTCTAATAAGAGGGTTGAGATGGATACGGAGGCCAGTAAAGATGAAAACCAATCTTGAAGACAAGTGTAGGAGGGTTTACATGAAGTGGAGAAGAGGTAACATAGCCATGCACGAACAAGAAATCTTCAGTGCCTCCTACGACTGGATAATCCGAACGCTCGAGGGTGTTAGTGCCTCCAACAATGGAAATGGAGCCCTTGTGATTGTTCAGTCGAAGAGTTAACTTTGCAACAGAAATGCTGCTGAGTCCATCAAGACCAGAGGTGATGGAAGTTCCTTCTGCAGTTCCCAGTTGTTTGGAGGATCTGTTTGGTTTCGCAGTCAAAGGGTCTTGAAACACCAAAACAGTGCCAAACGGGGTTGAGTTTTCACTCTTTCCTTCACCTCCTTCCACGCCGTTCACTGTCACAAAACCTGTTTTGTTTATGGTTTCGTGTTGGAACAAGGTGAAGTGAAGGGATTTTGGAGCAGGGTTGCCACGCTCACGACGGTGGTTGCGGTGGTTGAGATGAGAGCCACCGGTCACGGCCAAAAGTGAAAGGAAAACGGGAAGAGCATAGTTATGGAAAGCGAATGTCATCGTTAGGTTGTTTTTTTATGAAAGAAGAAAACTGGGTTTGTAATATATATGCTAAGTGCATGACTCAAGAGAACTAGGTTTGCAGTACCTTAAAATTTGTGTGAATGATGGAAGACCTTTTAGTTGTTGTGTCTAGAAACAATGTAGAAAGAGTCAAATTACTTGATCTGTCTCATCTTGATTTTCCCAATGTTTGTACAATTAAGAGCATATGATTGATAAAGGGAACTTAGGTACAACTTGTCTATCAAAATACTGCAAACACACATTATTAGTTCATAATGGTAAGTGAAACATGACACTACTTTAATTGAGTGTGAATCATGGGTAACTCTCGACCCACCCTTAAAAAAGTCTCATGATTTTCAACTTTTATAAAATATCTAATTGCATGCTCTCCTTTATAAGTTAAGTTGACTTCCTAACATATTTAAACGAAATGATGATAATACATAAGTAGAAACTAGATACATTTACAGAGCAGTGGACAAAGCTCTACATCAACAAACACTCATGCACCTACAGGTCTACCACCTACACTAACTTAAACAAAGTTAACTACACAAGAATTGCTATCTAACTACATGCTGAGTACACATGTTGATGCAATATCTTTCCGATGAAGGGCTAAACAGAAGGATGATAAATTGGGTAATGAGAATTGAACAAAGTTTGAAGCATAGTACAATGTTTCTTTGGTTATTTCCTTTTATCCTTTATAACTTGTATGCGTTCCAATGTTTCCAGAACATCTTTCATGGGAGGACGTTTTTTACGGTCACGTTCAAGGCATTTTAGAGTTAATTGTGCTGCTTTCATTGCTGCCTTGCTTGAATACTGACCCTCTATTCTCTCATCCATTATGCTTTTCAACTTTCTTTTATCAGACAGAGAAGGCTTAGCCCATTCAATTAGATTCTGCTGCTCCAAGGGCCTGTTTCTATCAAGTGCCCGCAACCCTGTCAGAATTTCAAGCAGCACTACACCAAAACCATAAACATCACTCTTCACATACAAGTGTCCTGTTCCATCACAACACCACATATCAGAAACATAGGATTTTCTTATGTTTCAACAAACAAGTATCTTCACAAACCAACCATTTAGCTGTGTGTGTAGATATGATAATCACCTGTTGCAATGTATTCTGGAGCAGCATAGCCATATGTGCCCATGATCCTGGTAGTCACATGTGAAACTCCCCCAGAAGGCCCTAATTTGGCCAAGCCAAAATCTGAAATCTTTGCATTGAAATCCTACAAAAGATGAACACACATTTGGTTATAAATTAGATTTGTGGATTTCTATGTTTCTTTACAAGTCTTTTTACAGAAATTTATTCCACTATGGCATAAACTCATAAACCTGGCATGCATCCAGAAGTCAGATTTTTGGCTTCCATTTCTCATGGTAATGAAAAAAAAAGGTAGAATATATATATATATATATATATATATATATATATATATATATATATATATATATATAAGAGAAATGCAAGAGAGGTAAAAATAAGAAACCTCATCAAGTAATATATTTGAGGCTTTGAAATCTCTGTATATGATTTGCTTTTCTGAAGTGTGTAAGAAAGCCAAGCCTCTAGCTGCACCAATAGCTATTTTGAGTCTGGTGTCCCAAGACAGTGGTTCTGTGCTAGTGTTTCCTGATTGGACATAAAAACACAAACATTATGAGCTAAACTCAAAACAAATCTATGACCAACAATTTTTATTATGTTAATGGTCTTAAGCTCATACTTCTAAAGAGATGATTCTCCAAGCTTCCCTTTGGCATGAACTCGTACACAAGTAGAAATTCCACATCGTCACAACAGTAACCCAAAAGCTTCACCAGGTTTGGGTGAGAAACTCTTCCTAAGAAATTGATTTCTGACTGCATTGTCATGTAAAACAGAGCAACATGTTACAAAATCAGATAGCCTGGTCGGAATGGAATTTGTGCAAACTCAAAAAAAAAAATTAAGCTTTTGAAGATAAGTGAGAATTTAAAAAATATCCAATCAAACATAAAAGATAAATCATAAACCAATAAAAAACATGATAAAAATGGTTATTATTTTTTAATAGATTAATGTTGCTTATATAATAAAAACTTTTAATAATTTTAATTCACTTACTTATTTCATATATCTGTATCACATTGTGTATACAAGGATGTTAAATTTTATGGAAAGAAAAAGGGGAAAAAGTTAAAAAAAAAAAAAAATAGCTGAAGTAACTTTTGAAAATAAGACATAGATTATAACCTTTTTTTTCTTCTTAATCTGAATTAATTAAAATGAGAAATTAAAACTGAGTAAATAACTTCTAATTTAATTTAAAACGGCTATTTTTATTTTTCAACTTTAATTTTTAATTCAAAGTTATCTATATGAAATTCTGAAGTATTTTACACATCAATTATAAAGCAAAGAGAAATAACAAATATAAATAATATAAATCAGCTCAAAATAATATTAATATAAATAAATATCTTAATTTCGTTATTTAATACGTGTCATCTTGCTAAGTGGACAGATAAAAATAAAGAGTAAAAAATTCTATTTTTTATTCTTTAATCATTATCTGACAATAATAAATAAAAATGTTTCAAAAACAGTATTTAACAAGATGTGTCTATTGCTTTCTTATTAGGCAGCAGTGCCTTTTCCCTATTTCTGGACCATGTTTTAGCCTCTCTTTTTTAATTCAAACAACACGAGATTCCTTGAACAAAGTTATTAAAATGATTAGATCAGAAACATGAGTTGGTTAGATTATAAAAAGATGAATAACAAATAATGGTGTCATTAAAAAATCATGTTGTTGAATCAGAGTTGACCTTTATACTAACTTTTTTGATGTCTAAAGTTTCATTAATCAACAAAGGGTTATTTGCTGTCACAAACATTAGGTGCAACTCCATTACCACAATGCAACATTATATTAATCAAAACTTAACATAGTCTGCACAAGAATCACAGAACACAGAACATGTGAATAGTTTGAAAAACCAGCAAAGTGGAAAATTAAACTAACCTGCCATTCTCGAAATCCCTGCACACTCTCGGAGTTCAATTTCTTAACCGCAACCACCATTCCAGATCCAGCTTTGGTTGGTGTCAGTGTCTTCTCATGCAACCATCCTTTGTAAACTTTCCCAAAACCCCCTTCTCCAAGCAATGCATCAGATCTGAAACTCTTCGTTGCAGCTTTCAGTTCTGCAAAATTGAACTGCTTCAAGTTCCTCGTTTCCACACTCGGAAACACAACGTTGTTTCCACTGTTACTGTTACTGCTTCCTCCACTAACACCTTCGCCTTCACGTTCTGAACCTGCATGTGCCAACAAATTTCATCAAATCTCTGATTCTCTCTCAGTTTTTGTATGAAAGTATAGAAATATGAAGCAGTTTTGGTGACTTGCCAGAACCGTGAAGAGAATTAGAAGGTGTTTGGCGAGGAGCGAGGGAAGCAAAGCAGAGACCCATTTTGAGTGTTAATTAGTGAAATGGAGAATGAATTAATTGAAAAACCAAACAAGAACTTATGAGTACATAAGATGGGTCGTTTTCGTTAGTAATGAATCGACGTTGTTGAATTGTGTGGTATTTATAATGCCGTGTTTGGCGTGTTGGTTTCGCGTTTAGCTTCACTCCTAATTCCTTTTAAATATTAAAACCTTTTTATACTACACTCACGTTTTTGGTTAGAAGTTAGAATACTCTTCGCTTTCATAAAGCAATAGGAAAACGATCGCTATCGATTCGACACACTGTTTAATACCCTTCAAAACTTACATAGATACCCTTAAAAACTTATATTATTATCGTACCACTACTTTTATTCATTTTTATTTAGCAATTTAATTTGTACTTTAATTAAATAACTTAATTTAACATTATATAGAGTTCTCAAATGGAGGTAAGAACAAATATGGACTGTCAAAATAATTTTCTCCAAATTTATTATTGTTAGGTTGAATAGGTTTTTATTATTTATTATTTATTATTATTATTAAGTGTTGTTCTTTCAAGATTTAGGACCTTTCAAATTTTGTCAATTACTTCTTTACATAGTTGGAAACTTAAGTAAGAAGTATTTGGTTTGTCTTTTCTTTAGCTTATTAATAACGGTTAATATTTTTTTTCTATGATTCACTTTGTCATTTGTTTTCAATGTGTGTCATTTGTTTTCAATGTGTGACTTGAACAATTTTCTCGTAAAATTGTCGTTCGTTCTTCCTAATGAGATACATTTATGGGAACTCTTGTTAGGGAGACTTTCGATACATAGATGATACTATATTCATTTAAACATGTCACCAAGACTAACCATCGACTTTGATACCATTAAGAATTTCGATACAAGGACCATACGACACTTGTTTGAGTGGGTACTAAGACTAACCATTGACTCTGATACCACTTAAATCTATTGAGGAGAGATTCACCAGGGAGACACAATCCCAACACGACGAAAACATAAGAAATTGACATTATTCTCAACCTAAAAGGGTTTTTTTTTCTTATATGATGTTTCACTTTTTTATTTATGTTCCATGTGAAACTTAAATTTGCATTTGGATTCCCAACAAATATATGTGCGATTTTGAAAAAAAAATTTCCACATAATATATTATAAATAAATATTGTGAATAATATGACATACGTAAAAGTTTTAATACATCAAGTTATAAAATAATATTTGCATCCATTTATACGTAGGATCGAGACATATCTCCTCATGTTAATGTATATACATATTAAACATGAAATTAATAATTAATGTGTGATAGTACGATAGACAAAAAAATTAACAAATATCATCAATTTATCTTTATTGGTGATGTGGGGGAGAATTGAAGATATAATAATCTTCATAGACAATATAAAATATATAGTAGAAACTTTTTCATCAAAGTGTTTGCATGTAAAGGATAGAATGAAGGAGTTTGATTCAATCTCACACAGCACTTGTAAATTCTGGTAGATATAATTGTCATAAAAAGTAATGTTAACTCCATGACAAAATATAATTATATTGTTTATATATATATATATCACAATTTTCTGGTATTTTATGTATTCAATTTGTAATAAACTAATTAGTTTTATTGGGCAAGCATGGAAACAATAAGATTGTAAGTTGGGGTCATAAGATTAGAGGATTACATAATTTTTTATGGTACTCAGTTAGAAAATCACCCTATATTCAATAACAGTATTTTTACGATATAAATAGCACTACATAACATTTTATATTTAAACCTCATCTTTTTACTTGGAATATATACAACTCAAATTATTTTTTTTATCATATGGAATATTTACTAACTTTGTTAATAATTTATATTTTAACAAATTCTGAATTTGTATCATTTTTATTATTGATTTGTAATGTTAGTTAGCTCTTACCGTTCTAGTAAAAAAAAAAATCACAAGTATTTTATTTGGAGATCTGATACATGAAACGGTGTATTTAAACTTAAACAATTAATTAGCTCAGAGTTTAGCTTTTTGCGTATAATTATGTTTAAGACATAGATTAAAAAGTGAAAGCAATTTTTGTATTAAATAATTAAAAGTTATCCGTAAGAATTAATCAAAGCCTTCTCTCCAAATATTTAAGGCAGTGGATTGAAGGAAATAATTAAATAAAATATATTAAAGTATCTGTGATACGTATTTTTATCTTTAATTGGCACAAAGTAAGGTTAATAGTTTATAAAGGTACGCTCTTGGAGACGAGGATGAGAACACGTTGTAACAAAGTTTGACCTTTGACGCGGTTGCATCTGTATTATTATTATATCTACGCATTTTTTTTAAATAAGTGATATTACGTAAATAAGTGATGATAATATAATATTATTAAATTAATATATAGAATTGTATTTATTAAAAATAAAATAAAATATACAAAGAAAGATGAAAGAATAACTGAATAAATAAAAGTAAAAGAAGAAAAAAATTAATTTTATAATAAAAAATTTAAAAGTAATCGTTTATTTTTAAAAATTTAATAAATAATTATATTTTAACATATAAAATTAATATTTAAAGTATAAATAAAAAATAAAATCTCTTAATATATATATATATATATATATTATTATAGATGGTAGAATTATTAGAGAAGAAGCTCCATCCTTTCGTTCACTATTTTTTAAACTTTTGGCGTATCTGCTCTTTATTTATTGTTTTTTTTTATGGTGTGAAATCCACGCGAGAAGAGCAATTCTGTTTACACTGTTAAAAGATTATAGGTGTAGTTGAAAATTTAAGTTCGAGTTCAAGTTTTATATTGTGTAGTTTTATCGTTGTCGAAAGTCATTGTCGAAGTCATTGTCTTTGTTTTGTTTTTTCGAATTTACGGATTAGAAGAAAAGTGAGATTATTTTTGTTTAAAATCAATTATTTTAAACTAGATTAAACTTGAATTTTATACAGTTTAATATATAACAAATTATCAAGTGAATTATTTGTTAAATTAAAATGTTTTTTTATATATAATTATTTATAAAGAGTGGATAGATGATTATTACTCAATATTGTAGTAAAATTTTCAGTTTGAGTTCTCTTAATTAACTGGGTGTAAATTTAAGAAGAATAAAGCTAGTATAAAAATTATTAAAATTATTATGTGTTCTTCAGTTTTATTTTTATTTATTGTCTTTAGTTTTTGTGTTCATTAATTATTGTATTAAAATTCTCCTATTTTAAACAAAATTTTCTTTGAAATATCTAATAACTTTTTCAACCGCGGTTCACCTTTCTCTATTTTTAGTCATTCTTATTCATAAAGAGAATTGATATTTATGATTATTGTTTGTTATGAGTATTTAATGCAGTTGAATTCTTACTCCACTATTGATATTGGTGTCATTGGCGTTGTTGAAATTAAAATACTTAATATTATTATTCCTATTTGCTAGCAATAGGAGTGATGATTATATTTAAAGGGTTGTGCTAGTATTAAAGATTTACGGGTGTATCTTTATTTTATTGTGATTTTTATTTTTTTAAATTATTTCATTAATATTTAAAATAAAAGAGAGTGAGCAGGAATTATTTTCATTATTTGATATCTTGGAGATCATAGATTATATAAAGATATTACAAAATTATAATATATAAATGTGAACAAATATCTTTTTATTAAGTCAATTTAATAAAATTGAATTGAATTCATTTTATCATTTGTATCATTTAAAGTCTATTTTAATTGAAATTAGATGTTTTTCATTAAGAAAATATTTCATTAGTAATCAACTTGAGTGATCAAAAGTTGTTAGCCACTACAATGACTAATTTAGATACCAATTTACAAAGTAAAAAATTATTGATTACTAAAATAATTACTATTATGAATAAAAAATTATAATTGGTCACTAAATTGATTTTAAAATTAGCTACCATGGTTTTGATTACCAAAGAAAATTGATCACTAAAACTTAACCACCAAGGTTTTGGCTACCAAAATGACTTAGTTACTAATTTAGTCTATAATGAATTAATGACCAATTTAGTGACCAATTATAATTTTTATTTATAATAATGACTATTTTAATAACCAATAATTTTTAATTTTGTAAATTAGTATTTAAATTGTTCACTATAGTGACTAACAACTTTTGGTCACTAAATTTGATTACTAATTAAACATTTTATTGTAGTGTTGGGTGTAAATGCATAATGTTCTTAGTATATATATATATAAGACATGAAATAAAGACATAGAAATTTGCACCTCAACCTCTTACCATCCGCAATCAATAATTTAACATAATTAACTATGTCATCCCATTGGATAAAAGAAACAATATTATCATTAATTTAGAATTTTTTTAGAATCTTAAATAATAAAATGATTTCTCATATAAATTAAAATAAACTTTAAGTAAACTAAAAGAATTATAGAAAGAGTTTCTATTAGTTAATATTGTACCTATGCTAATTTTAATTTATTAAGAAACTTACAATTTTTATTTTTCAATTGTAAAAATCCTTTATGCTTGCATAGAAAATTTTAAGAGGATAATTCATTTTATAGAAGATTGGAAATGCCTTAGGATAAGATATGTTTTAAGCAAGAATTTTTGAAACAATTTAAAATTTTATAATGTTACGAGAATAATTGAATAACTTGAAATTAAAGAGTTTCAAAGTGTATTAAAGAAAAGTAAAAAATTTGAAATTATTGAAATTTAAGTTAAACGTATGTCTTTTCTTTTTGTTTATTTTCTTTTCAACTTAATTTTGATCAAAACATCGTTACCAGGACATTCTTGACTCGGTCAAAGTTTAATTGTCGTAATCTCAACACTATTTTTTGATAAATGTTCTGGAAAGTTTCTTTGACTAAAGTAGATTATGTTTGACTTATATTTCAAGATTATTTGGTTGGCAATGCTAGGTTATAGTTATTTCATCAACATCTACATTAATTAATTAAGAAAACAATTATTAAAAAGATAAAACAGAAAAAAAAAAGTTGTATATATACACTAAAGAGAAAACTCCTTTTCTTAATAACATAGATGCAAATAATTAAAAAGAATCGAGGGCAAAACTACATATTTCTTCCTTATAATCCATAAAACACTAAAAATATTCTGAAAAATAGTGTTCTTCTTTCCTCAGTATTTCGTAACTGTTTGTACAAGCATCTAGCCTAGCTATCCTTTCACAAAACAGAAAATTCCCCTTTCCCAATGCGACTAATTCAATAAAAATAAGATCAGACAAATTCAATAACCTAAGTGTTAGTAATTTACGTTTCATATACCTTAACAACAGTTGCAGAACATATGAAAAATCTGAGCTTCACTGGTGCAGGTTTGCATTTTTACATCATTTATTTTATAGGTCTCAGTTATTGAAAAACCAAAGTTTATAAGGACGAAGTAGTAATTTTGAAGTTTTTTTTGAACTTTTCTATCTCGGATTACTAACCAACCGAAGTCTATACAACCTAGGCCCTATAACACATCAGAGTTTTCCAACTTTTCAAAATTGTCACCGACCGACCCTTTGGCCTCGGGTGGAATATTAAAAGTACAGGGACGTTGGTATATGAAAATGAGCTAGTGAAAATTGTTGATAGTTGCGAACTTATTAGAGCAATGTTTGGTTCTTTTCCTCCTTCTAAGTTTGATAGCTTGGATGGTTTCTAAGGTGTGAAGAACTTGTTGCATGGAAGGACGTTGTTTAGGGTCAGTTTCAAGACATTTTAGAGTAAGTTGTGCTGCTTTGAGTGCTGCATTGCTTGAATACTGACCCTCGATCTTCTCATCCATAATATCAGTTTTCAACTTAGTTTTATCAGACAGATAAGGCTTAATCCATTCAACCAGATTCTGCTGCCCTGAAGGCCGGTTTTGATCAAGTGCTCTCATCCCTTTCAGCATTTCAAGCAGCACCACACCAAATCCATAAACATCACTTTTCACATATAGGTGACCTGTTCAATCATAACACAATCCCAACATAACATTCTAGAACCAAGATAAGGGAGGTCGTAGATTCAACTTTCTCGATTAATATTGTCGATAAAAGAAAAATCTCTTTAAACTATGCAGAAAAAATATATGTATAATCACCTGTTGCAATGTATTCTGGAGCAGCATAACCATATGTTCCTATGATTCTCGTCGTCACGTGTGAATCTCCCGCAGGAGGGCCTAGTTTCGCCAAACCAAAATCTGATATTTTCGCGTTGAACTCCTGCAACCACAAAAGTCATTAGACATAATATAAGTTGTGGATAAATTTAACGTTGTTAATTAAATACATTATTCCTTAATTTTTTTGTAGTTAAAGAAGTTATGTGTGTAGAAATAATTATAATATAAATTATAAAGAACATAAACATAGATGTCGGTTTTAAATGTGTGTGTTTTTCATTAGAGATAGAGTTTTCCTATGCACGTAACAAAGAGTTTACTTTAAAGAACGGTATCTAAGTCGATAAAAGGAAACATAGGAAGAAACTAAAGTGAATGAATATATAAGGAAAGATGACAGTGATTGTTCTGAGGTACATGCAGGAGAAATATTTGTCAGTATTAAAAAGTAGCCCACAACTATCAGTATTAATAACATTTTATTACAGATTAAATTAACCTAATTATGGGGTTCAGAATTATATATAGCAAACCTCATCAAGTAGTATATTAGAGGCTTTGAAATCTCTGTATATGATTTGCTTATCCGAGGTGTGCAAATAAGCCAAACCCCGAGCTGCACCGATAGCTATTTTCAGTCGAGTGTCCCAAGACAAAGGTTCTGTGTTATTATTTCCTATTTTGGAAAAAAGAAAAAAAAAAGAGGTAAACTCAAACAAAATCCATGGCAAACATATTTGAATTGTTGTCTAAAGTTCATACTCCAAAATAGATGAGTCTCCAAGCTTCCCTTTGGCATGAATTCGTACACAAGGAGAAACTCCACATCGTCACAGCAGTAACCCAAAAGCTTCACCAGGTTTGGGTGAGAAACTGTTCCCAAAAACGTTATTTCTGACTGCGTTGTCATATAACCACACCAAGATGCTGCAATGTCAGATATTGGAATCTTACAAGAATTACGACAGTGCTTAGATTCTTCTTATTTACTTAATTTATAATAATAACAGAAAATAAGATAGAAAATGTTATCATCTAAAAAATTAGTTTTATTAAAGAATATAGCATAAAAGTAATTATCAATTTCAAGTGGTTGAAAGAGAAGTGTATGAGGGTTGACTCTTGGGTATGTTATCGCTGTCGGAAAACAATGAGGGTTGAGGACTTTATGAGCCCTTCATTCACGCCAAGACCAAGACCAAGACCAAGTTTTCATCTAATCTTATAAATAAGACAACTTTGTAAAAACTAATGTTATTATAATTTACCGAGGTTTGTGTTTAAGTGAAATGATGCCAAACTTTGTTGAAGATAATGAAAAAGCAATGATGAGAGAATGGAAAAGGTGGAAGAGAAAGGAACCTGCCACTCCTGAAGGCCCTGCATACTTTCGGGATTCAACTTTTTGATAGCTACCATGATTCCAGAACCAGCTTTGGTCGGTGTCAGAGTTTTCTCATGCAACCATCCTTTGTAAACTTTCCCAAAACCTCCTTCTCCGAGCAACGCATCTGACTTGAAACTCCTCGTAGCTGCTTTCAGCTCCGCGAAACTAAACTCCTTCAGCTTCCTCATTTCCAAACTCCGAAAAACAATGCTACCATCACTCTTATTATTGTTACCGTTACTGTTACTGTCACTGCTGCTTCCGACAACCCCAGACTCCTCCGAAACTTCAACTTCAACTTCACGCTTTCCTTCCACGCTCCCCGTGGACACTGTCAAGTCCCTACTTCCACGCGCTGAACCTGAATCATGTCAAAAAATAAAGAGTATTTATAAATTATACTATAGATAGTGTTTTATGTAATGAGAACAAAGGAAAATTGAGAACCTTGAGGGAATGTGGAGTTGAGTGATCGGTGGCCAGCGGGGGAAGAAAAACAGACACCCATGTTTATTGAATTAGAAAAGAAGATTAGAAGAGAGAAGAAGGAAGAAGAAGAAGCAGCAACAGTTACGTAATTTTGACATCGAAGATAATAGTGAGTTGACAAATTTATATTCACGTTTGCCGTGTTGAGCACGCGTTAACTCAACCTTTTACACACTTTGCAAAGTCTGCGTTTTCGGAGGCATTTATGTGTCCCAATACAACAATACACGCAACGCAAGACCTTCATTTTTATCATGTTTAATACTTTAATATAATTTTGTGTGTTATTACTGTGATTTCCTACTCTCTTTTTTTGGTCAGATTAAATGTAACTTTCATTTTTTTTAATGGGACTTTAATATATTATCTGAAAAAATTTTACTAGAGAAAAAGTAGAAGTAAAAAAATATACAAAGTTAAAATATTTGTTTTATGAAAGGATAAGAATCGTTTGATATGTTAAATAATAAAAATATTTAATTCCCTTTTTTAAATGACTTTCTATTATTTTTTAATTACTGAGACAAATTCTATTATCTTGAATCTGTAGACGGTGATGGTATATAGTTTACATAGAAAATTTGACAACAAGTGTCTCTGACTTGGATTTGTAGTCTTATTTTCAGAAACCCCGTTTTGCCTAAAAAATCAAGAACATGTAATCATGAAACTATCTTATTTCCAAAATGTGTATTTCATTGGGACCACAAAACAACACAACCACAAATTTCTAAGATATTTATAGCATCATTATGTGGTCTCAACTTTTGGTGTTCTTAATTAGTTATAATATTCCATAAACATTTTGTTCTCCTTCTTGAGGGGACTAAATTCACTTGGGGATAGAGAAATGAGAAAGAAATTTAATGTGTATTTACGACAACTCTTAATTTATCTAACTGTTAAAGAAATACCCATTGAATTTTGCTCTATTTCTTGTCAGAATATGGTTCTTCTGAACTAGTTAATTCCCCGTGACTCTTAATTACCTAAATGTATCATTAGAGTATAAAAAAAAGAGGTTGATTTTTTATATTTACCAATGTTGTTAAGAATTATTCTTTGGTGAAACATATTTAATATGAATTTTTCAGAAAAACGAAATTGAATATGACGAACTATATTACTCGATTGAGATGTGACTAAAAATTTGTAATTGAATTGTAAATTGTTGAGTGTGTGTGCATGCTTTATGACCATGATTGACATGTATATATTACTGAGAAAATTTATATTTTTTGTCAATTTTGTTTTAAAATTTTTTTCGTAGAAAATATTTACAAATTTTGTTATAAAAAAATATTTGTAAGAAATTACTAACAATTTTTTTATAAAATATTTTGTATAAAACACTTTTCACAACAAATTTTGCAGGAAATAGAAAATACTTATAAATTTTATAATTTTGTAGAAAATGATTACCCACGAAGAAATTACCTGTTAATTAAAAATTTTAGAAAAAATGGCATAAAAAAGTATTTTCTTACAAATTCTTTTAACAAATTTGTAAGAAAAGTCTGATGTAATATGAGAATTTATAACAGTAATATGCTATGTATATCATGTTACATTTTATTTTTAAATAAACTCACCATTATATTTGTGTTGTGTGACTTATTGTGAAATGTTAGATGATATTTGTGTGAATTAATTGTGACAATGTTGCAGATAATAATTGAGGGTATCGCTCAGAAATATAAATATATTGTTTTATTTTTATGTAAACATTATTTTAAGAACTTTGATGTTCGAATATAGTGTAATATATATTTTACACAAATAAAATAGTTTATATGTGATATACATGTAACTTATTTAATGAGAGTGAATCTCCTGTTCAAATTAAATTCATTAAAAAATGATAAAACAAGGACTTAAATATAATTCTTGTCTTTACAATTTAGTGTTGTTTTTTTAGTTTGCATAAAAAAACTGTACTTTCATTGTCGTAAATTTTAAACGGATAACTTTTTAACCATACATCATCGACAATAACCTACTTATCACATATTTTCTTTGACAGTATCATGATGAAGTTTGTTTGTACATAATCTTAAATATCATAATAGGTGTTATATGTTATTATTAGGGCCGGGCAAAATAAACCAAATTACACTGCATTACAAAAAATTGCACTGAACTAAAAAACAGTTCGCATAAACTGCACTGAATGTCGAACTAAACTGAACTGTTTTTCTTAGAAATAAATTGGACTGAACTGCTATGTACTATAATATGAACTGAACTGAACTGTTATAATCTGAACTGTTTTATGAACTGCACTATGTCAGAGCTGAATTGCACTAATTTTTAATTTAACTACACTGTTTTTGAACAATTTTTTAACCGAATTGCACTGATTTTGAATAAACTTCATTATTTTTGAACTGAATTGTACTATTTTTGAACCGGATTACATTGATTTTGAACTGAATTACACTATTTTTGAACCAGATTGCATTGATTGTACTACGCAATAATAATCTAAAGTTTATAATTTGAAAGTGCTTAGGAAATAATACTTGAAATATGCATCATACTTCAATACACCAAAATCAAAATATTAATAAATCTTAATACATAAGTTCTCCCATAAACAACATCAAAATATTCATATATCTTAATACATCTTCAATCATCTAAATTAATTGCACTCGAAGGATCCACTTGTTTTGGATAAGTTATATCTACAAAATTAATTCCCATTTAAATTTTCAGTTACTAAATCCATTGCTATACATGATGGATCTACGTAGGAAAATTGTATCCTAATTATACATAAAATTGATTTTTACTATTAAAGTGTTCCTGTCTTTTCCTTCATTCATCAACCTGAATTTAGAAAAAATTATAATATAATATTTTATTTAATTAGAAATTTTCCGCTTAAACTTTGGATCCCAATACTGAGGAATAGTTAATATATTTAAAATGAACAAAGTTTAAGTGCAAGAATGAAATAAAAAATTGTATAACTAAAAAGATTAAATTAAAACTTGAAATTGAATATAAAATTATGTTGATTTTGATTATATATAACTTATTTTGTGATGCAAAAGATATATAATATATAGGAAAATGAAACACCTGCAAGAGAAGATGAGAAAAAGAGAGTTATGGACCAATGAGTTTGTGAGAGGCAATCAACTTGTAGAGGAACCGGTCTTTGAGGAGTTTTGGAGCACTCAAAATAATATTCATAATTCAAAGCAGTTTGGAATAGTTAACTGCATTATTAGTGGTTTAGTTTCTTAAAATTGAATTATTCAATAGTTTAGTTTAGTTTTTTCTTCAAATAGTTATGTAAATTTAGTTTAAAGTATTACGGTTAATTGACAGTTTGAAGCAGTTCAATTAATTCTGTCCACTCCTAGTTATTATCTTTCAAGGAGATTCGGAGTGATATCATATCACATAGTAACGATGCGATATCATAATGTTATCAAGCTGCACTAATAATATTTTATAAGAAAAAAATATACGTTGATAAAAAGTAAAATATTTTAAATTTAAATTAGTAAAACAAAATATGGTTTAAGCATTAAAATACTTGTCTTATTTTATTTTAATAAAGGAGACGGAGAAGGAGAATTTCAACCGAAAAATATTATAGAAAAAGAAAAACATGTTTTTAATTAGGTTTAATTATTACTTTTTTTTAAATGTCAAATTGGTTCTTACTTTTTTTAGTTTTAATTTAGTTGATTTTTGAAAAATTGGGATGAAAAATTGATACAATGGATCTAAGAAATTTAATTAAATTTAAAGTTGCTAATAGAGATGATTTATTTTATTGATGTAACTAACATAACTATATTACTAATATTGATAGAAACTTTAAGAGATTTTAAAAAAACTAAATTACATCAATATTTTTAAATCTAGACCAAATTGAAACTTAAAAAATTTAGTGGATTAACTTAATATTTTTAAATAAAATTAAGACTAAAAGTAATTAAACTATTTAATTAAAAGCCAAAACATGCTAAAATAGAGTAAAAAATATTGAAGTCTATAAAGAAAAAAAAAAAAAAACAGCTGCACCGCACACACTACAAGCAGCGGAAACGGAAAACGTTAACATCAGTGGCCTTTTTTTTCGTCGAAGGAGGAAGTTAACTAGAAATGTGGTCTTCCGCGGAACAAAACATGGACTCCAAACAACGTGTTTTGTCTCTTGTCTCACTATATTTGTTTAATCGTAGATTCAAGTCACCGTGGCGTAAACAAGTGCTGTATAATTATGTAACCAAAAACAAATCAAGTTAGTGGACAGAGACACATCAAATAAGACACATCCCGCACAACATTATCCTTAACTTTGAATTTAACCAATTTAAGTGGCTATCACTTTTTGATGCAATGAACATAAGCAAGAGCACGTACCTATGACATAGCTTCGAGGAAATTAAGAGTATCATCATTCATGTATTAGACCCAACTCAATCAAATGGAATCTTTCAAGAGTTTTTTGCTTTATACACCACCTAACACCTGAAGCAATGAGATTGGCTTAAACAAAGTGCTTTCAACCCAAAACAACTCTTAGTTGCTTGTTTTCCAAAACTGCTTAAGTATGATCCACGTCCATCAAATCTTAATCCTTTCCGGGTCAATGTTAGAGTAATAAATATGATTATTGTACAATTAGAACTGTATAAGCAATGATTAAGAGGGAAAAAAAGAGGGAATTGAGCACTTCCTTTGGATATTGCAATCCATATATAAGTCAAAAGTAAATCTATGAGGGTCAAAATGCCCTGTTAGAAGGGGTGTATAGGTTTCAACTTTCATCTCATTCTACAACGTGAAAACTATGGTTTGTGTTGCTCTTTGACTATTACTATTTAAAGGGTGCTATGTGTTGGATACTGTAGAATTATGTTTTCCAACCGCTCTTGCTCTGTGTCTTCTCTTGAAAACATCTTGCCTAAACCTCTTGGTCTCGGTTTGAATGTCCATGAAAGGCTTCTTCTCTATGTTTTCCTTTTCACACTCCAACATCCTTTGTCTCTTTGCCACTGCCATTGCTGCATCCATGTTCTCCAATTCTTGGTTCTTTGCTTCTTCCTGCATGTGTTCCATCTTTGTGAATCAGTCAATGTTGCCTAAATAAAAATCATTCTTTAATATGTGGGTGTTGGAGGAGGAGTTCAAAATTGAATAGAACTCGAGATTAGATTACAAATTTGGCAAAATATAAGTATTTTACTCAAAAGGGAAGGCACAAAAAGAGATAGAATAGAATGCAAAGATTTATAGATCAAATGGGAACATAACAACTAATCTGGCCTAATGTCAAAGTTCACCTATCTACCGAAGACTATGCATATGATACTTAATTTCAAATGAACGCAATATATTGAATGTACTACTAGATTTGACCAAAACTATAACAAAATTGTGCAGAATGATGCTTCAAAGTGCACTTCAGCATGTTTTCAGTTTCGCCCATTTCATGTCTTCAAAATGTGAAAACCAACATTGTGGATTAAACCTTAAAGAAGATATTAACTAAATATTCAATCAAATAAGATCAATCATGTCGGCTACCAATCTCCACTCACTCCCTCATTATACTTAAATAATATCAGTTCAAAAAGAAGATCGCATGTTGACTACAGCTAACAGATAAGTCGCCAAGCATTCCCATATCTCAAATAATAAGATTAGTTGAACAAGTAGGTTGCATGCACTTCAAAGAAATTACGCCGATGTTAAAATAATAAATTTTAGTTCAAGTGGTGACTGTGTTAAAATAATAAATTTTAGTTCAAGTGGTGACTGTAATCGAATAAAAAATTGCAAGAAGGACCTGAAGATCATGAATGAGACTATCAAGTGACTTGATCTTTCTATGAGGCCAGCGAGGAATACCAAATTCTCTGCACTTTCTCTTGAGAACAGTAAGCCCAACATTTAGATTTCTTGATGCTTCTACGATTGGCATACCAAAGTACTGGACCAAATCTGATAAGGAAATCTTTGCTACCAGGTCACTGGGTGCCCTTTTCTTTTTCCCTAGCAAACCTGCAAACACACTCCTCATCTGTTAGATATAAATAATTATGCAGGTGTTATTAACTCAACATTAGAAAGTTTGGCATAGGAGGATTCAAGTTAATTAAGAATATCAATCCTATAAAGGAGAGAAACAACAAAAAGTTTTAGAATCTAAAATGTTACACACTCCATTAGTGCAGTTATCTGAGAGGATTCACATATTTGACTAGCAATTCAGAACTGTAGATTTAAGTTACAACTTACAACAACAATATAGTCATGACAGTAAACACTTGAACTTCAAGATACCGTAACATTTAGCTTTCACCAAGCGAATCTAAAGATTTAATGTGTCCATATAGTAGCAAAGTTGCATAAAAACTGCAAGAGTATTGACTGAACCTGGTGAGCTTTCAACATCTGTCTCATTGTCCAGTAATTCGGACTCGCCTTCTTCGTAAGGAAGATAATTGAGATCCTGATCAAGAACAGGAAAGACTTTCTCTGATGGCTGGAAATTGTTTCTGTTTCCTTGACATTCTTCCCTTGTAGAGCCTAGAGCTGTGTCTTTGTCTTCCTCCTTCCTATCCAACTTATATATCACCTGGAGATCATGGAGCAAGTTTGGAATCATCTGAAGCTTTGGGTTTCTGAAAACTCAAAATGAATAATAAATGAGTTAGATAAATGATAAGTTACTTAGTAGAAGTACTCAAAAACAAAATGGAGAAGCCTAGAAAATTTTAAATTTGTAAATGTGGTGTCACAGTTGTGTAGAGAGATATTTTGGAGTCATACAGTTGTCAAGGTTTTAATCACCCAATGTTTATGATACAGTGAAATAGTGCTTTAAAGATAAGGCTATTAAGAATATAGGCATTTCATATCAATCACAACCACAGTGCTCAGAATGCATGCATAATTATGTAATTTGCAGATAATGTCATTCCAGACAAGAGAATTGGACTGTGGCATTTCAATGAAATCCAGAAAATCTAATAGGCTTTTTACTCAACTATGAACATGAAGACAACGAATAAATGATGATTAAAACCCAGTAAGGAAAAAGAAAAGATAACAAGCAGTATAAAATATAGATATTTGGGAGTTCGTAGTAGAAAAATAAGAGATAAGTCTTAAAGTATTTTAGGGAGAAGAGAAAGGTAAGGAAATTTAAAATAAGAAGTTACCTGCTTCCAGAAATTAAAGGTACTAAGGGATACCTTCCCCTCATATTGATATTATAGAAAAAATTATGAAAAATACCCTTTTTCTTAGAACATACAGTACATGTTTTTCGATATCACCTTGTCCTCTTTAATTTGGAGGACAAAAAATAAACCTTTTGTGAGGGGTATGGAGATTGGAGAGGAATTGGTCTACTCTATTCCATTCCTTTTCTTTGGAATTTAAATAAAATGCAAAGCATATATTCAAGTATTTCAGCTTCATACATAAAGTATCAACTTTATTCTTGATTCCCTTTCCTCCTCAAAGTGTAAACAAGGCAGTATTAGTTATTCTTTTCTGTCCCAGTAAACCAGTTATATAAATATAATATTGCTAAAGGAAAGATAAATCTGAATGCCATATTAGAAAATGGTTAAGTGAACATATTACATTGTCTTACCACAGGAAGACAACAAAATACTAATAGAGGGAAAAAAAAATTCTATAAGAACATCTGTGCATGCATCTCCAATTTTTGGGTGGTTAGAGGAAAGGGCGTCCCTAGTTTTCACCTTTAAAACACATCTACTTTTTTTTTTTTCAGCAAAAGCAAACATCAGTTGGTTCATCCAAAGATGCTGTCACTTACTAAACTTTGCTTATTCTAGTCTGAAGCATTAGATTTGTTCTGTTTGTTATGCATCTAACCAGCAAGATAGCATTAATGCCATTCCCACTTAAAACTTTCACAACACTTTACAACATCATTCGCAAAGTCTCACTTCTCTATCTTCTTTCCCTGTATCTCTTTTTGTTGTGAGAATTATAAGTGAAAATACCATCACTCATTGGGACTATAAAAAGTTAGGGGAATATATTTTCTAAATTTAATATCATTCCATGGTCATTCCACTTCCTGCTATTTCAACTTTTCCTGTTCTAGAATAATTGGTGACTAACTGCCACATACATACATAAAGAAATTTTGGGACACCACCAGAGTTTTCTACTCCAATAAACTGAACTTGTAAATGAAATTAGATCTTCTAAGAAAGGGTATGTCATGAGAAGGAAAAAACTGTTATTAGGATTGACCCACATTTCTTGTGAAGATGTCTACCAGTTATATGCCAAAGTGTTTAATACCTTTCATTCTAACAAGTGAAGAGAATATCTAGTGAAGAAAAACAGAGAATCCACATTACAACCCAAAGTTTACAACCCAAAAGTAGCCTTTGGTTAGAATGCATGCATCAATCCAATTTGACACATTACAAAATTTTGATTCTCTATTTACAAATGTGATTGTTTTAAGGTGGAGAAATTTTTTTTGAGACCTCTAAGAGCTTATTACATGATCATCTATTCAAAGGGACCGATTCCAATTCACTAGATGGGGGCGTTGTATTATTCAAAGGACCAAACAAGACTAACTATGTAGGACTAATGCAAGGCTTTAAACTGGATTAGGGGTTACAATTTTGCTGGGAATCCTTGATGTGACAGGAATCGGCCACACCAGCTACAATTATGATCATAATGGAACAAAAACTTGTCCATTCCTGCCACAGACGGTTTTTGAAAACCTTGGGACTAACGTCAAATCACAATTGTGATTAAATGACTCCAAAATCAGCCAATTTCTGTTGCACACCCTTTCTCAAAACCTAGGGATTAATGCGAAATTGCAGACAAACATGGCATGCAACCCGAATTGCGACCACATTGACTCCAAAACTTGCTGATTTCTGCAGCAGACCTTTTCCTGAAACCTCAGCACTAACGTCAAAGGACAAACATAGGCTAAGAATATATATACCTTGAGACCAACAAAAACGGAGGAATGCGGGAAAATTGAGGAGTTTGATGAGCATGAAAGGCAAAGATACAAAGCCACACTCCATTCTTGTACCCTTCGAACACTTGAGAAACATGGGATTTGACAAATTTAAGAATTGGGGTAGCCTGCATTTCCCCATAGGAACCACACTCTGAAAACAGAAACTCCCTCTCAACTGCCCTTTCCTCTTCATCCCCTTGCCGGTACACATGCACGCTCCTGATCAACTCTGCAATCCACGCACCCCCACAAAGGAAATAGACAAATCAATAACGAAATTCCAGCACCCCACAAAGAAAAATCATTTCTTTGATTAAAAAAGTAAACATGTGATGAAAATAACAAGTAAAGGAAAATCTGGGTTGTGATATATCATCACCTGGTTGGAGGGTGTTGTTGAAGAGTAGTAAGTTAGTGAGCAAAGTGGTATTGTTGGTCTGCGAGGAATCCATGAAGAGATGGAAGATGGCATGAGAATGTGAAATGAGTAATGGGTAAGAAGAAGCATGAAACGTGGACTGATAGAAGGAAGCAAAAACCAGCTTTTAAGTGCAAGGTTGCATGATCTTCCGCTTTTTTTGGTTTGTTTCGGATCAGTTTAGAATCATGCCCAGCTAAAATAAGGTACTTTTTTTCTCTTTAGTCTTTTTCTTTTGTCACTTCCTCACTCTTCTTTTCCTCTTCATTTATTTTTCTTCACCTTTTTTGGTTCACTCGTTTTAGAAGCAAATTTATTGTGTAACCGTTCAATTGTATCAATAAATCTTTTTTTACTTCTGAATCCATCTCAATACCTGTGCATTCTTTCAAGAACAGAGATCAAGATTTGATTTTCAGAATGTATGTCCCAAACGATTTTTATTGAAGAATTTATATTTATTTTAAGGATAAAATATTTCAAGTAATTTCAATTATTATTCTCAATATTTATATTTGAAAAAAATATTATTTTTATATTTTATATGATTAGTAATTTTCCTTTTTTTATCCTAAAATACTATTATCATTCACAGTTTCACATAAACTAAGTCTAATTATAATATAAAAACAGGTACAAATATAATTTCATAAGTTACTTTTATATGATAGAGTTAACTTTAAGATTTCTTTCCTAAATTTGTAATATAATTTATTCTAAAGTTGTTAAAAGAATTAATGAATATCTAATACACGTGTATTAAGTCTAATAGTGTCCTGCATAATAAATGTATTAAAAATACATAGTCACATTATTTATAAATCTTACTTCAAAAATTTATTTCGAAAGATTGAATTAAATAAGATAAAAAATAAAATTCATTAACCATAATTAGAATGAAGAATACAATTGTGTTCATAAAATAAAATAAATAGATCGAGACTATTTTTCATGAAAGAAATTGAAAAATCTAAAATATAGTTTATTTAATATTAAAACAGTAATTTGTGAGTCCCACCTGTCCAACTTGTTTAAAGTTGAGGACTGTTTTAAATATAAGTCCGTTTCTTTCATTTTAAATAAGAAAAAATAATAATTTCAGCATTAAAATAATTATTTTGCAACTATATTATAATAATATAAAAACATAAATAAATGATTATAAATTAAATAAAACTATTTTTTTAAATGTGATTATTCATATATAATTCTTTAATCATATTACATAATTTAGAAAAAAAATAAACAAAAGAACATAAAATAATTTAGAAAATTTGTGTCCACAGAAAGAATAAAACAACATTTTAGCATGAATGTTTTAGGTTTGTCTCAGTATCTTGAAGTACCATATACGGAAAATAAATATATTATTTATTATTTTAAATTATTATTAATAATAAAATCAACTTTTGAATATAACTATACTCAATTTTTCTTAAATCTTTATAAATTCAAAATTATTGAACGTTAATCCCTATGTTTTGTACTTGACCTGAATATCAATTCTTAGTGATGTTATACTTACAAGAAATCAAGTTGATGAAGATAAGGATTAAATTTGAAATGAATATAAGAACAGAACAGTGTATTTCAAACAAAAACAAACTTAAGAAAATAATACTAATTAAGAGAATGCAATAATTCAATAATTATATAAGTTTCTTCTTCAAAATTAAATTCATCAGTTGTCCATAATTATATCTTGTATAAAAGTTATCATAATTTATTATTTAAATACTAAACGGGAAAAATTAGTCTCCTCAATTGAACTAAATATTAATTACATTCAATTATCTAAATAAAATAATGATTTAAAATTATATGATCTTCTTTAATAAAACAAAATATTGAAATGAAATATATAAAATTTTAATTTTTTATATATAAACTGTTTTCGCTTTTTTCCGGTTTTTTACTAAAACAAAAAGTCTCAAGTTAAATCCATTTCAAAACCTATTTTAACATCCTATAAAAATTATTCAAATTTTATCAGTTTTTTGTGTTTAATTTTTTAAAATTATTTCATTACAAAGTTTATTCATAAACATAGAGATAAAAAGAATAGTATGAGATTTTTGCATAAAATATTTCTTTATTATTTTGATTATCTTAAAGAATGTAGTGTAAAAAATATTAATAAGTAAAATACTATATTAAAATAAAGTGGGGTCATTAACTTGATTAACGCATGCGTTAAAGTCACACCATTTCCGTGACAAGTAGTAATACACTGTAATTAAGTCAAGTCCGTTTCAATTCACATATCTTTTTACCCTCATCTGTACAGTTGTACTTGTTTTCATTAATATTCATAGTGAAAATTTCATTTTCATTAATTGAATTTTCTTTGTCTCATCCTTAACATCAAAAGATTTTTCCTCAACCAATCAATGCAAAATTTAATTCAGAGTGAACAAAACATCTCTAAATTTGACAGAAAAACTGTAAAAACACCTCATAATTTATTAACAATTAAATTTTTATAAATTTCTATTACAATCTGATATTTGATATAATATTTTTTAATTAAATTTTTATTTTTTATATTTTAAAATCACTTAAAAAATACTATTTTAAATCATAAAATAAAGTTATCAAAATGTAAAAATATTATTTTCTAAGTTGTCAGAACCAATATCAAAATATCTCGAATTATAATTTATGTTCGGATGAAAAATTATTATAAGATTAACTTAATGATCAAAATAACAACTGTAGATAATAAAAAATAAATCGGAAAGCGGCACTGTTAAAAAACAGGGAACAAACAGTAATGTTTGTTCGGGTACCATAAGTATAACTTCCCAGAACCGCCGGTTTCGCCAACCGCAGCTGACAGCGCGTCACGTGCGTAGCAACAGATGCTATATATATATATAGAGAGAGAAGAGTTTTGGAGAATTGAAGAATTAAAAGAGTGTAAAAGGAAAAAGAGTGTAGGGTTTGAGTTTAGTTACAATAGAAGTAGATTGTAAATTTTAATGATAGGGGAGTTGGAATGATCCGGCACATAGCGTTGAACTCAGATTTTGCAAAGAAAGTATGTGGTGGGCTTGAGCCGTTTTTGCTGTCACTGGCAAAGTCTTCAAACCCCGTAACGCTGAGACAATGCAGTCAAATCCACGCAAAGCTCATTCTCTCCCAATGCATTTCACAAACCCACTTAACCAATACTCTCTTGAATCTGTATGCCAAATTTGGTCACCTTTGCCATGCCCATATCCTGTTCGACCATATGCCTTACAAGAATGTTGTCACCTGGACAACCTTAATTTCCTCTTATCTCCGAACTGGGTCACTTCCAAAAGCCTTTGAGATGTTCAATCAGATGCGTGAAACCAATGAGAGACCCAATGAGTACACATTTTCTGTTCTGCTTCGAGCTTGTGCCACTCCTTCATTGTGGGGAGTGGGTTTGCAGATTCATGGTCTGCTAGTTCGATCTGGGCTTGAGAGAGACAGGTTTGCTGGGAGCTCTATCGTGCATATGTACTTTAACTGTGGCAATAATCTCGGGGATGCATGTCATGCTTTTCATGACTTGTTGACGAAAGACCTTGTTGCATGGAATGTTATGATTTCTGGGTTTGCTCATGTTGGTGACTTTAGCATGGTTCATAGGTTGTTTTCTGAGATGTGGGAGGTCCAAGGATTGAAACCCGATGATAGTACTTTCGTTAGCTTACTCAAATGCTGTTCTTATTTAGAACAGGTAAAGCAAATCCATGGACTTGCATCTAAGTTTGGTGCTGAAGCTGATGTTGTGGTGGGCAGTGCTCTGGTTGACTTGTATGCCAAATGTGGGGATGTAAGTTCTTGCAGGAAAGTCTTTGACTCCATGGAGGAGAAGGATAATTTTGTATGGAGTTCTATCATTTCAGGCCATACCATGAATGGTAGAGGCGAGGAAGCTGTGCACTTTTTCAAGGACATGTGTAGACAAAGGATTAGACCAGATCAGCATGTGTTATCGAGTACTTTGAAAGCTTGTGTTGAACTAGAGGACTTAAACACTGGAGTTCAAGTGCATGGCCAGATGATAAAAGCTGGGTATCAAAACGATTGTTTTGTAGCAAGTGTTTTGTTGACTCTCTATGCCAGTTTTGGTGAACTTGTGGATGTGGACAAGTTGTTCAGAAGAATTGTTGACAAAGATATTGTAGCATGGAACTCAATGATCATGGCTCATGCTCAACCAGGGCGAGGATCCGGTCCCTCAATGAAACTATTACAAGAACTTCGAAGAACCACCTCGTTGCAAATTCAAGCTGCCACCCTAGTTGTTGTTTTAAAGTCTTGTGAGAATAAACTAGATTTTCCTGTAGGTAGACAAATTCATTCACTTATAGTAAAATCGAGTGTGAGCCATCACACTTTGGTTGGCAATGCATTAGTTCACATGTACTCTGAGTGTGGACAAATTGGCGACGCATTTAAAGCTTTTATTGACATTGTCCGAAAAGATGATGGTTCTTGGAGTTCTATTATTGGAACTTATAAACAAAATGGCCTGGAATCAGAAGCTTTGGAGCTATGCAAAGAGATGTTGGCTGATGGAATCACTTTCACCATTTATAGCCTTCCATTGTGTATTTCAGCATGCTCACAACTTTCAATCATACAAGTGGGTAAACAACTCCATGGTTTCTCTATCAAATCTGGTTACAACCGTCATGTGTATGTTGCAAGTTCCATTATAGATATGTACGCAAAATGTGGAACCATGGAGGAGTCAGAGAAGGTTTTTGATGAACAAGTAGAGCCAAATGAAGTAATTTATAATGCTGTGATATGTGGATATGCTCATCATGGAAAAGCACAAGAAGCCATGGAAGTATTCAATAAGTTAGAGAAGAATGGTTTGACCCCCAATCACGTAACTTTCTTAGCTGTGTTATCAGCTTGTAGCCATTCAGGTTATGTGGAAGATACTTTGCATTTCTTTACATTGATGCTTGACAAATACAAAATTAAGCCAGAATCTGAGCATTATGCATGCTTGGTAGATGCATTTGGTCGAGCAGGAAGGTTAGAGGAAGCTTACCAAATAGTGCAGAAGGATGGAAGTGAATCAGCATGGAGAACATTACTGAGTGCTTGTAGGAATCATAATAACACAGAAATTGGAGAAAAATCTGCAATGAGGATGATAGAATTGAATCCCAGTGATCATGCTTCGTACATTCTTCTGTCAAACATTTACACTGGAGAGGGAAAATGGGAAGAAGCTCTCAAATGTAGGGAGAAAATGGCTAAAATTCGTCTGAAGAAAGACCCAGGCAGTAGTTGGTTGATTTGAGGATCGCTTAGATGTGATTTATAGTAATGACAGTGCAATTATTTAAAAAAAAAAAGGTTAATAAAATAATCTAAATAACTATTTGCTCTCATAAATTAATGCATTTTTATATATTGGTCTGATAATTTTATTTTTCATGCAAACCTTTATAGGTTTGACATGTGTATTTTTTTTTTATATTTTAGTTTCCATTTCTAATAATATTTTACATTCTATTTTCTGTCCTAATATATTAATCTCTGATAAATAATGAGTTATTTATTAAATGATCATATCAGTAATTAATTATGAAGACACTTGTATATTTTAAAATTTTGTTTAAAAAGGTTAAATGATGCGATGAAAATAAGTCTTTTAATCTTCTATGTTTAACGATAAAAATTACAAAAGGGCATAAAGATGGGTAATTGATTGGTAGTGCAAGATATATTTTTTTTCTTCTAAATTCTCCATTTTCTATAGATCTCACCGTTAAATAAGAAATATTAAAAAATATTGAAAGAAAGATATGTAAACATTAACAAAAGACCGAAATATAAATTGCTTTATTAAAGACCGAAAACAAAAACATGTGTTAATCTTAATTAATGAGATATCACTTAAAAGCATGTCATCACTAAACTGATGTCAGTTAGTGGTAGAGATTACAAAAAGTAAAAAATTTATTGAGAACAAGGAAAAAAACATCATTGAAATTTGGAAAAACATCTTAAGCCTGAAATAATATACAAGTTTATGCGGAAATACACGTCGCTACAATAATCTATTAACCATAGACCTTCTTCCACTATACTGTAATGACAGACCCACCAACTATGTGTAGTTTATTTTGTGTAACCTGAACACACATCAGACATTTATAACCATGAAATGTTATTAAGTGAAAAGACATTTGATTGTTCTGTTCTATATGAAGTCAATCTCTATGGCAATACTCATATCGGTCACAGTTGAAGAAAATTCAAATCCAATGCTCATACAAATATTATACAATCAAATTTGTTTTAAAATACAAAATTGCAGATGAAGATATGGGAACGATACCGCTGTAATTCAGCTCCACGGAACTACCACTTTTCCACATCAATAACAAGTGCTCATAAGTGGATATTTGGCATCAAATGAGTATGTCTATGCTTTACAAAAAAAAAAAAAAAAAAAAAAAAAAAAAAAACTCAGAATAATTGACCAATATTTTTCCTAGCCTTGATGAGGACTTCTTTTGATTTTGTTCATCTAAAAATTAAGATATGTAACCTTTTACCTCTATAATTACAAATTTTAATCCCCATCCTCAATTTTTTGGGCGTGTGTACTTTCACGACTTCCTTTCTCCTACTGTTCTGACATGAAATGATCAGCTGATTTTTACCTTATTTAGCTATCCAGAGTTAACCCATTATCATCCTCATCTGTAGGTTCTTCGGGTGATGTTGTTACCTTTGGAAAGAATTCTTCATTGGGGAACATCTGACGAAAGAGCTGCGAGAATACCACCACCAAACTAGTATGCTCAGTTCCAGTGCTATGAATTATTAATCAAGGTTCGTAAATTTGTTGTCTTAACGCAATCACTTGCCAAAGTAAATTTACATGTGCATAAATATTTCCAATTTGTTCCCTTAATTTTCATTGACAAACCAAAATGACATGCCAACAAGCCCAAAATAAGGTTTGTAGCTAGCCAACAGGAAGTCAGACAGAGATAGTGAGAAAAAAATATTTTTTTTCAAAATGAAGAATAATCAGACAAACCTTCTCAGCTGCATCTAAAAGGTCATTGTAGTTCAGATTTCCATCCGGTGTAGAAGAGGAGCTGATCAATTCAAAATTACTCTGAAAAGGAGATCACATATATCCATCCATAGTCAGAAAATGATGTCCATATCAATGTTACTCACGTTACAATTTTGAAACACATTCAGGTTTTGTTCTTTGAAAAATATAAGATATGTCATCCTTAGGGCCCTAATACTTTCTACGTATAAAAAATAAAAATATTTTAAGAAAAAATAGACAGGGTTATGAGGTAGAGTCTCCATAATGATAAAAAGAAATTCAAATGACTAATGAGTATTACAGTAAAGGAAACAAGTGCACATGCAACCACATGCAGGTAAAAGAAAAAACTATTGAAGAAATAAATCTGTGAATATGGATTAGAAGCACACCACAATTAATTTCTGAATATACAATGCACTCCAGAGCACAATCGGTTTAGTATCTTCACTGTCACTTTGAACACTCGAAACACTTTCAGTGTTTCCGGATACAGGCAGTGTGAGAAGAGCATTCATGGCTGCTTTTAGTAGATTCTTTCCTTCATCAGCATTATTGCACAAAGTGGAAAAATATAAAATGAAGCTGAAGAAGAATACGAAAACGTGTCAGTTTAAATTCAAAAGTTCACACAGGGGAAATATAATTATCATAACTAGTAGTTGAATATGAATATGGTAACACGGAGCAGAACTTTAAACGTAAATTATGGGAGTAACAGTCACTATCCTGGGGTCAGCAAACAATGTAAAAGATACAATGACTATGAAAGAAGCCTGCGAATTATCAGTAAAAATTGTTTCTAAATGGGAGCAATTAAATTATAAAAATATTTTTATATACAATATCAACTTCCCACACCCAACCAAAAAATAAAAATGGTTCACTTTTTCTTTATTTTTTAATGCTAGCAGTTTAATTCCATTGAAGAATACGCGTAATTTGAAATACCCAACCAATAGAAGCGTGGAGCCCATGCTGGTTTTTTGGGTCCTTCATTTTTTTAAGAAAAATGCATTTTCCTCTTTTAAGTGTTGGATGCATCCTTTTTATAGAATAAAATGCAAGCTACTTCAAAAGGAAATTTCAAAATTTACAATGAAGATTTTTATGTGGGGACTGAACAAAATTGAGTTTCTCTTTTATTCAGGCCTGCAGAGCTTTGGGGAGGTTCAAACATGGATAGAAGTTAATTAACTCAAAGATTTTATACGTAGAATCTGATTTGTTGAAAGTTAAGATAAGCAGAAATGAAAGATTAAATTTAAAATGAACATTTCAATTTCTATTTGGCAAGAAACTTACGTTCCCTCAGGACAAACAGCAAGATTTGGTCCTATCTGAAGAGATTTGATTGATGTCATCTGTTCAGGATACAAAGCTACAAGGCAATGGAGAAAAAGTTAATTTCTTTCTCATATTTTAACATGCCTCTAATTATAAATGCATAGTTTAGATTTCTCTTACATCTAGGAGGATACACCACTGAGCAATTAGTTACAGCTGGTTTTATTGAACTTCTTGTGATGCATATTCCCCTAGCCACCATTCCTTTAATATCTCTCTGACTCCACATTTGGAGCCTTTCACAGGGAAAATCTCTCGGTGACAAAGACAACGGTGATGGAATAGTGAAGGATGGATCCAGAATCAATTGCTGGCTATATAAATCTTGACCTGAAGCTAACCTAACACCTTTATAAAGCCCAGTAGCCTGCAATGTTGGTTTAAAAATTAAAAAGATGAAATTCCTTTTGCACTTGGTTTCAACCTCATCTTTTCTCACAAAAAATGTGCTAGATAACAAAGATCAAATAAATATTTATATAGTAGTACCTTATCCATAAGCAGCGAAACAACTGGCATTCTTAGAACCTGAATCACAGAAGTATAAAATGTAAATAAGAAGATATGGTCACAACACAAAACAATAAACAAAAATAATTTTGAAAACATGCAAAATTGAACCAAGTATATGCCACATTCCTTTACAACATGATAGCCAAACCACGTTTCCTTCTACCATACATAAGGTATGATGGCACTTATGTAATAGGGCAAACACAGAAGAAAGAGAAACAGGCAATATGCACTTGGCATCTAGAATCAATTTATTAAACAATGTTTTATTTTCTGTTTATTAAACAAGTTTTCAAACTAAATGCAACCTCTAGAGAAGTCACAGCAACTAGAAATTTCTGTAATAGTCGTCCATTGTAACTTACATAAATGCAACCTTTGACAGCAGCACGGCGACAAAAGGCTTGTGGTAGTTCTCCTTCACCATAAATAGGATAAAGCAAAGCACCAGGAGCATTAGGAAACCTGAGTGAAAAAGTACGAGTATCTCAAAAAGAAAAGTTAAACAGCATCCCTTAAATGAAAACAAAAAATGGCAAATGCAATACATGAAAGTACAAGAATATGAAAATACCTTCCAACAGATGAGCTGTATTGAGCTAAACAATCTATTCCATCTTTTGTTTTAAGCAAATCTTTACAAACCTCGTTACTGTCTTGATCATAATCTACCAAGGCTATAGCATACAAAAGAATCCTGTGGAAGACAAAAAGACTTTTCCTTAGCGTACTTGAAGCAGGTCAAAAGGTTATTTATGCGTGAGTTGACACACAACACTAAAAAGCATCAATGAAATATGAAATAAATAGTTCTCTTCATCACGGAAGAAGATGATCAACTTCAGTTTTCCAAAAGTAAAATAACTTGGTTAGTGGCCCCCATCAGACGGTTTAAGGCTTCAAGCAGTCAAACCAACTGAGCACTAAAGATTTCATGGGTTATTATCCGATGTCCAGATTTCACTTACATGGAGCATAAAAATCAACAGCTTCATGGGGAGAGACAATAAATATAATCCAGACACTAATAAAGCATCACTGCATCAATTTCTAAGGAAACGTAAAAGACTTCGCTTGTGAATCGATATTGATTTCCATATAGCACAACACCTGAAATTCCCAGTCCTATTTCTGCCTAAGAATAATCAAGAAAAATAAAAGTACACAATAAAATAGGAAACTAAAAACAAAAAATTTCACTAACAAGCAAAACACTGCTGGCAGAGCAATAGTTTCTCCTACTTTCTTCCTCACTAGGATAAAAATGATAAAGAACTGGTGGTGAGTGTAATCTACCAGTGTAGAACTTTCATCTGCAGAATGCAATGCAGAATGGTGGTACTTATAGTCTAATAAAACACCTTTATCTACATGTCTGAACACGTACATTTTATAATGTACATACATTTAACAATAGCCTAGAATGCAACTTGAAAGTGCTCTGTGCTCTGAATCAGACGCGACACAGACACAGTGAAAGGTTAAATAAATAAATTTCTAAGCTGAAGAAATATGTGTGCAGAAATGAATGAAAATCAAATCTCACTAGCAAACAGAAATGGTGAATACGATTTTATCTTAGGCGGCAACTTCATTTTCTCCAAGAAACTAACAAAAGGAATCTCCATATCCTCCTCCGAAATTTTCTCCTCCTGAGTATCATCCAAGTGCTGCTGAACCAGCTTGAAGAACCTCATCAACTGGTTCTTCTCCTTCAGCGAAAGCTTCTTGTCTCTGAAAATCGCTCCGCGAGAATCCGGCACGTTCGCCAAACCCCCATTCGGTTCGTACACGAAGCTTTCATCGATTCCTTTGAACTCCAAATACTGCGCCGCACCAGATTTCAACAGCAGATCGACCGTCCTGTCCGCGCTGAACAGCGCCCTCGGACCTCCCAAATCGATGTTGAATTTTCTCGAATTTTCGCAGAGGAACGAGTATTCATCATAGCATGAGATTTCCGCGTCGGAGCAGATGGGTTGGTGGAGGAGATCGACAACAACGTCTTCGGAGTCGGTGGTTGTGACGGCGGCGGGAAGAGGGTTTGGGGAAGTGAGGTAGGAAGTGAAGTCGAGGAAGGAGAGAGAGGCGAAGTGGCTGCCGTAAAAGGAGTTGGGATCGAGGTGGAGGATAGTTTTGCCGGCGGCTGAAGCGGCCGCGGCGACGATGGATTCAGATAGGCCGGTGCCGACGATGATGAGATCGAAGTTGACAGGGTCTATGGGAGGGTAGGATAATAGGTCTTGAGATTCGCTCATAGCGACTACGACGGCGCGTGCAGATTAATTGCTTCTGTGTCGTGCGAGAAAAAAGTGGTTTACTCTTTTGGATTAGTACAACAATGGTTTTAGTTTGACTGTGGTTGAGATGGCTAAGGTTTAAGGAGCAACTTTTTAAGGTTTAAAATTTAGGCACATAACCTTATTGTTGTATACTTACGGGTTCTTTTGTATGAAATGAAACTAAAAAATCTATTTAAATAATCAATTTTTGAAACATTATTTCAGAAACTGTACCCAGAAAATACTGTATCGAAAATAGACTTCAGATAGAAATGTTTTGTATCTTGTCGAGTGTTAACAGAGAACATGAAATATAATTGTTAAGGATATATTTGCGCTTTTTATTACTTCAAACAACATTTTTTATACTAAACCAAAATGAGCCTATATTCTAACAGCGCCAACTTAGATGTCTATATATTGGTACACTATAACTTTATGTTTAACAACGGTCATAATTAGTTAAACTATATCACTCAAGCAAGATATAATGCAAAAATATTATTATATGTATGAATGAATAAAGGGGACGTATTATGTATCTCATTACAAAGCACATTATGATATCTATACACTAAAACAAACTGAAGAAACCTAGAAGCTACTTTACAACCGAGTCAATGATCCAGCAGATTGGGAAGAGAAATACAAGACCAAATTTCTTACAATTGTGACATCTATTTAACGCAGACATCTTCATTCTATTTCAAAACCAAGATTTGAAGCAGCTCTTGATTTTTTATTTTTTTTACTTTTAAGTGAAAACACTATAAGGATAGAAAAGAGTGTTATTTATTTGCTGTAAGCTCGACGGACAAATCTGCAAACTCTAGCGGATACTACTAACCACGATATTATCCCAATCTGCAATGATAAAAAGAGGCCATTAGAAACAACTCTAAATTCAATATATATATATATATATATATATATATATATATATATATATATATATATAT
>Ga0214542_1002472_pt1 | contig 38184 bp, 24 predicted proteins | sample CNSS1metaG_FD_160096 | JGI IMG/M metagenome (GOLD analysis project Ga0214542, IMG submission 160096) | Root nodule microbial communities from cowpea collected in UCLA plant growth center, Los Angeles, California, USA - CNSS1 | ecosystem: Host-associated > Plants > Roots > Nodule | place: USA...
TTTATTTTTATTTTATTTTTTGTTTTTTTTTTTTTTTTTTTTTTTTTTTTTTTTTTTTTTTTTTTTTTTTTTTATCTAAAACCAACTGAATGGTTGCTGTAATAGTAGTGGAAATTGATTTTTAACATATATGCTGATGTGGGCAGGGTTTGTGCTGTTCCTGGCTCTGATTATCGACAGATTGCACCATTACATCAGAGAGCTTCGGTTGCTGAGGAAGGCCATGGAAGCTGCTAAGAAACAGAGTCGAAGTTTTGAGGACGGTAAAAGTGTGAGCGCAGCTGAGCACAAGGCTTTGGTGGAAGAAATTTCGACATTGAAGCCGCAAATTGAGAAGCTGGAATCTGAGTGTGAAGTAAAAGCAAGCAAAGCTAAGGCCTTGGAAGCTGAGGTGGAGGCTCTTAGAAAGCAATCTGAGGGGTTTCTTATGGAATATGACCGTCTCTTAGCAGACAATCAGAATCTTCGTAGTCAGTTGCAGGCTATTGACCACAGTTCTTCCCATGCTGTTAACAAAAAGAGCACGTGAAGTTTCAAATATGCCAAATCAATTTTCTGATTTCATTCAGTTGTTTCTGCTTGAGTGGTGCGTGTTTTCATTAGATAAATAGGTCACAATAGAAAGAGGAGAAGGGTGTTATTCTTATTGATTATACTTACAACACCTTATATATATACGAACACTATTAGGCCATGTCTGCAGTATATGACGAGGACAAGAAAGTAGGATGGCTGATAGTGTAAAAAATATGAAATGTTTGGTGTTATTAACACGGGCTTAATGTGGATAGAAATATAAATATTATAAAATTATCCTTCTGTTTAAAAACTTAAGTGAAAAGTAAATTTCCAATGTTTTTTTTTTTTTTTTTTTTTTTTTTTTTTGTTTTTTTTTTTTTTTTTTTGTTTAAATTTTCCTCTCTTTGTTGTTTCTTTTGTATGAATGTTTCGTAAAGGGGAAAAAAAATGCTTCAATGTTTTTTTTTTTTTTTTTTTTGTTTCTCTTGGTTCTTTCACTGCTACTCTGGGTAAAACATAGAAATCTGGTAAATGTTTTTTCAACTTTTTGTTTTATGTGTGTTTGAAATTCCAACTTCCATAGCAAGTGTTAAAGTTAAAAAAATAGTTACGGTTGCTCAATCATGGTGTCTCTATTCTAAAAATACTGGTAACTTTTTTCAACACAAAACCTTCTTCAAAATACTGTAAGCTATAACTGGGCTTATTAGAAGCATAGTTAGACCTCATATTGGCGTGTTGCTTACGTCTAAACATATCACCTAACCTTTCAAAATTACCACCACAATATAAGGTTTTCTAGATGTAAACCACATAACATACCAGACTTCTGCATAGGCTTTTATTTCTTTAATAAACCGTTTACTGTTATGCAGGGTAAGTATTTTTTACGGACAGAAAGGTACATTGTTCGACAATACTTAAATCATATTCTACATGTCCTTCCCCCATCCCTTTCTACTAGCGGTTCAAATTGGTCCTCTTTTGTTGTACTTTTTCTGTTGCGTAACCTTTGAAGAAGCTACCCATACCAGGCACCTAGACCTACAATTCCCATATCCATATCAAATAAACCATATTGGAACATTTGAGAACCAATGCTAAAGCGAATTCAGAAAACAATTAAGCTGAAAGCTGATTTGTGCGGATGGGCTTAAAAGAGCAAACTGCAAAGACAAATCATGATTCTAAACTCTTGAGATGCTTCACAACACAACAAGGGCATCTCAATAATGTGATTAGAGTTGATCCTTTTTTGATGGGGCTTTGACAACAGTGCCACTTTTTGGTAATAAACTAATGAATTGGAATTTTGAACCAAGCCACTCCCTAGATTGACCAAATTTACTCTGCTACGAAATTAGGGAGGGACCTATTCTCTAACCATAAAAGATTAAAAGTTTAGTTTATATTTTGGTCTGAATATCCGCTCGTACAAGATAAATCAAGCCACAGGGCATTGACCAAATTTCGAGACTCTAAACCATTTCAACTAGTTATGCGTGCTATTAGCAGTTCATGAATTTGTATTTATCATGATGTACCCGCTTTGACATTAACCCTCACCCACCTAACGTAATATTTGTTGCATATTCGTTTTGCTTTTAAAACTACGACCTGTTTTATTATATAGGTTGGGTATGGTAGAGGAGTTTGATCAGTAGTTTAACCTTCTAACTAAATGGATTTTTATTTCTGGACCTACCAAATACCATTGACAGATAAATAGTTGGCAAAACAGATGCTTCCTTTCCATTACACTCATTCAACCAACACAAATAAACATCATAGACAGGTTCGGAGTTTAAAAACACAGAACCACCACCTGGGGCCTGCTTTGCATCTCTCTCTGCTGTTTCACCAAATGAAAGAAGTTCAATTTTTGCAAATGGCTTTGACCATGAAACCAAATGTGAAACGTGCCCACAAAACATTAATCGAGTTAGGCCCGTGGCCGAGAAAGGTCATTGGATATTAACTGCAACACTGACATCTGATGTTCTCCATACTGATGGGAAAATGAAAAAGGTTGTCCAATTTTTCAATCATAAAAACTCAAATGTTGAAGGGATAACCATCTCATCAATGCCTCCCTCAAAATCGAAACTACCAACTACAACACTAACATCACTACATTTATAATAATAATCATCACAAAAATAATCACTAATCCTAATATCAACATCCAAATCCAACCCCTCACAGCTTGAAGCCCCTGCTTCACTGCCCCTCGTTGTGATCCAATTTTCATCATCCAATTCCCAAATTGGATCCCCTGAACACAAAGCTAGCCTTCTGATCCTACCCTTTGGAGACTCATCAGAGCTTTTAATCCGAATCACATTGCCAGGGTCAGAGACACACTCTTCCTCGGACTCTGTCTCTGTCTCTGTCTCTGTCTCTTCCACAGAATTCCAAAAGCTCTGCTCGAGAATACTTGTCGGAGAACATGAATTAGATTGCTGAATTTCCTTGTCGTTGGAACTGAATTCCCCAACAAACGGATGCTTCAGAAGCTGACTACAACTCCACCTCTCTTTAGGATTCCTCCTGAAACACTTCCCCAAGAAATCCTTTGCTTCTTCAGACAGAAAACTTGGAATCTCAGGAACCTCATTGGAATATGCAACGCGGTACAACACAGTGACAGGGTCTTCTAAATTAGGCCACGGCGCAAACCCAGTGGCCATTTCAACCACAGTGCACCCAAGCGCCCATACATCAGCAGGGTACCCCTGCTCCTCCCCACGCGCCACCTCTGGGGCCATGAACATTGGCGTGCCGCCGATCGCCGCCACCGGAGACTCATTCCACAACTTAGCACAACCAAAATCCCCAATCTTGGCCCCCTCTTCACCAATCAAAATGTTGCTACCTTTAATATCACAATGCACAACACCCTTATTGTGCAAGTACTCTAGCCCCCGCAGGACTTGTCGAACGTAGTTCACGATGGTCGGCTCGCCGAGCCGACCACCGTGCCGGCGAATTTCCTGGGAGAGAGTTCCGAAGGGCATGTACTCCATGAAGAGGTTGAACCACAGGGTGTTGTTTTCCTCTGTAGTGTTACAACCTTTGTAGGTAACTATGTGGGTAGAAAACAGAGACGACAGAATCCTCTGTTCCCTCTGCAACTTTTCTGAGTTTGACGGTGATAACTCTGCAGTCTTGACGGCGGCAACGGTGGAGGAGTGGGCGGAGGTGGCGGTGTAGACGGTGGCTGATGAGCCACGTCCTATGATGAAGCCTCTAGTCCACTCCATGCTGTTTGTTAGGCTCTGTCTCAGAGAGTGCAGAGTCTTGGGTTTGCAATTGCGGCATTTATATAATAAATAAGGACACGCTTTTGGTTTGAGTTAAAGGGTTTATTTTATTACTTTATTTAGTGTTGGTATAAACGTTGAAAACAAAAACCTATACTTCATCTATATCTTGTAAGGAAATTCTTCGAATAAATAACAGTTGCCTTCTGCTAATCTTTTACCTAATAAGTTAAGACACAGTTGACAGGAGAAAAAATAAATTTACTGCATATTTTTACCTAATAAATTTTTTACTGCAGAGTCAATTAAATAAAAGCTATTTATTATGCTTAATATGTAAAACAGACATTATAAAATTGAGATAAGTTATTTTATCCATAGATGTGGCATATATGTTATGATTTCATTGGTTGAGGATGAATGCTTTTTTCTTTCTCCATTGTAAAGGTGAGTATCCCTTCAAGGGGAGTGCATAGACGTGGCCTACTTTGGGTGGCTGTGGAATTTGAGTGGTGAGGACAAAAAAGAATGGAGTGTTTAAGTGTGTTGGTCTGAATTTTGGTGCAAGGGAAGTAAGAGTTTGGGTTAGGTAGATAACAGGGGATTCATTGTTTTCTGTATAATACTTGGCTACACTTTGAAAAAAGTGAACATGGAAGGTTTTAGGGGGTGGGTTCAACCACCAATCTGCTTCAACTTTACTATCCTTTTTTCTCATCCAAGGTTTTCTTTTTGGTCTGTATTGTGAATCTCAGCATACAAGGTTGACACATTACAATGGCCTGAAAGAAAAAAATACTAGCCAACACGTGTATGTTTTGTTAGAAGTCAAATTGCAGATAGAGTGATTCTTTGTTCTTCACTGTTCTATGTCAAATAAGTTGCTGGTTTGTTAACCTTATCCTATGTTTATTGTTATTTATTGTTTTAATATCTTAGGTTTTTTAATTTTAGATTTTTACATGAAGTTGAAATTTGTTTGAAATTGATATATTTTAGTTCTCAAACTTTAAAAAAAAAAAAATATAATATTTTTAATTTAATAATGTAAAATTTTTTTTATGTATCAACCATATTTTTTAGCTGACATCGACGATAACATATCAAATGGTAATCATAACTCAAATGATAACATAAAATATATTTTAACATCTTAAAAACTTAATATTCTTAAAATCATATTTATCACTACTTTTTTCATAAACCAAGTTGGAGCTGCAGTTACATAAATTCTCTTGGTTGATTTGGCATTAGCAGAAATGAATTAATTATGGATGAGTTAGCAGTAGGTGAGTTTTTGGCTGCAGGAATAACCTGATCTCTGACTATTAATGTTTTGTTTTTATATTCCTAATTAGAAATCCATAATTAAGAAGCTTCACAAACATTGTCCTGAAAAAGTGCATTTCAATTGATGTTGCATTGAGGATGATATTTTGCAGCTTTGAAAAACCAGAGGGCTGAAACTCATTGAAAGCAGAGTAGTACTAGAAGAGTTTGGATTGGCCAACACACTGTGATCTAACACCATTTCCGATTTTCATTTTTTTCTTTTATATATTTGCTTTTCAATCATTTGGCATTATAATTTTTTCATGAAAAAGTGCAACGTACTTTAATAAGTTGTTGAAAAACTTTCTGAATTATCTATCTAGCTTTATTATTGGCAGTGCCCAGAAAATTAAATCCCAAAGTACCAACTGCTACTTTACTCCACGCTTACTTCTAGAAGATTGGTTAATGCAGAAACAACCCTTCTACTTATTACTAAAGCAATCATCATAATTTCATAGTGACATATAGCAAAATGAAGTACGTTCATTTTTTTTTTTTTCCTTTTCACTGTTTTGTTTTTGTTTTTGTTTTCAATTTGAAGCTAGAAGCATGATATGGCATGAAACAATTGGATGAATGTTTCTGATTTGGCTTTACTAAGCAATTATAGTAAGAAAGTGTGAGTTGAATGAAGAACAAAAAAAATGATTGCAAGGTGGTGGGTGTGGTGTGGCATTGACATTACATTGATTAAACTTGTGTTTAGTTTGAGGAAATTGATTAGGAGTGATGTAAAATACATTGAGACATTAATATGGAAATTGAATTAAGCATGATGGTGTTATTAAAGTTAGGGGGTTTGGTTTGGTGAGTTGTGTGAGATAGAAGAAAGTACTTAAAAAGTGTTTAGAGGTTGAAATAGGAAAATGAGAGAGTGTGGATTTATGTGTTACTTATTTAGGCAGCAAGCAAAAGCATAAAGCCAATTAAATCCTCTACAGTTACCTAATAACTAACTTCCAATTACTATATTTCTCTCAAATAACATCAATTAGTTGGAACACTGCACCTTCTCAAATTCACTGTTTAATAATAGGCTTAAGGACATGTCCATTATTTTTTTCTTAATTAAGTTTACTCCTTAGAAGTACTTTTCATTTTAGTCTTTATGAAAGAATAATAATTTAATAAATATGATGTTTTGGAATTAATATGAAAGGATATTACCATTAACTAAAAAATTATGACTACCGAATTTTATTGTTTTAATTTAAATAGTGTTTACAATGACATTAATTTATAATTTTTAATAATTTTCATGTTCACACTTGTAATGATCAAGGAGTTTTTTTGCTATCTCAACGTGTTTTTATAATAATAAGAATTTTTTAACCAAAATTTACGGTGTAATTAATGAATATTGAATTTTGTAAAAATTAATAGTTAACTATTATATTAAATAAATACTTATCATAATACAATTTTACTTTATTTATAAGATAAAATTTGTCTTAAATACTATACAAATATAATTAATAATTTATATGTTACATACTAAAAAAAATTAAAAAAATAATTAAATAACTATATTTTAATGTTACTTAAAATTAAAATATAATTAAATATAAAAAAACTTAAATTAATAAAAAATAAAATGTTATTGTTTTTAAATAAAAAAATAAAAAATAAATAACATAATATTGTCTTATTAAAAAACAAATAATATTTTGTTTTCTTTTAATTATATATTTTTTAATTTTTAGTAACATAAAAATATAATTATTTTATTATTTAATTATTGTTTATTTTTTCGTCTAAAATAAATTATTAATCAGAAATATATATTATTTATGGACATTTTTATCTTCTAAATAAAAAAAGTATAATAATAATTATTAATGTCATAACCCATTTAATATTATAATAAGAGATATATAACACTTAACAATTTTGTCCTCTAATTCAAATAAAAGTTCACTAATAATTATTAAAGTCATAATTCATTTAATAATATTACAGATATTTATAAAATTTTACAAAATTACATCTTAAACCGTATCTCAACATCTTAGAACACTAATTAGCGTTTCTTAAAAATAAGTTGTGTTGTATTATATCTCTATATTAATCATAAAATTTGATATGTTTTTAATGCGTAAAAACCACGTAAACGCAAATAAATAATATAAAAAATTATGACCACTCAATATATTAATTTTTTAATAGAAATTATTTAAAATTATTTTATTTTTTGAGAGACTTAAAACTTAAATCAATTGTTATTTTTTATATATTAATATATGAAAAAAATAGGTAGTGAATTTATTAAAATTTTATTAAATAAATTATATTTTTAATAGATAAAAATGTATTATTTAGTATAAAATGTATTGGATTTGTGAATTAAAAATAAAATTATTGAGGTGAGTTGGAAGGTGGCGGTGAGAGTGAGAGTGGAAAGATGGTTGGATTGGATCACACGCAAGTCACGTGGCCCTCTTTTCTCCCTTTTGTTTTCCTTTCGGTTTGTATGGATGAAAAGGTTTTGTTTCGGCGCTGTTGTTACTAGTTACGGGATACAGAACAAAAGTGGGACCGTTACGGACACGTAGGGAACACGTGTGAGTTTAAAACAGCACGTTTTATATTTTGAGACACCTATGTTCCCATGTGTTTGGTGCAACAACGCACCTTACTTCTTTCCATCAATTAAATATATTAAAATATAAATACCTTTTCTCATAATAATATCTAACTCAGAATATTTTGAAAAGTATTCTTTCTTTTATTATGTAAACGAAACCATTAAGTAAGCTTAATTACTATTCTTAATTAATGTGAACATAATTAATTTACTTATATTTAAGTTGGAAGGTGATACTAATTAAATATTTACTTCTTTCTAGTTTCTAAATATTTATTGCACATAATTTATTTTGGAATTAGCTAAAAATATATTAAATATTTTTTATTTAAACATGTAAATATACTTGAATGGTTTATTTTGTTGTTGCTTATTTTATCGTTTTATTTATTAAAAATATAAAAAATAAAGGTAAAAAAGTGGGTACTATTTTCTTGACTTAAAACAGTAACTATCATAAAAGAAATGTAGCTAATTAAGCATCTTGAATTTAAAATTATTTTCTTTCTAATTCGTAGGATAAGACATGGTTTAGAAGAACTTTGAAAATTTTATAAGATATTTTATAACTTTTATAAAGTATTAAATCTTGTTTTTCTTGTTTTGTCCTTATTATGAATGTATTTTTATTAATAAATAATAAGAAAATAATTTTACCAATTATTAGTAATAAAGGTAAATCTTGTTTTTAAAATTCAATAAAGTACACTAAATTAATTACTTTGATTATTTAATAAGTATATTATATCAAGGACTTGAGAAATATTTCATTAATTTAACAAAAGTTAAATAAAAGAAAAAGGAAAATGTTGCATCTAACCTCTCAAAAGTCAAAATTATTTAGTTTTATGTATAATATCAAAATTGTATTATATATATATATATATATATATATATATATATATATATATTAATATATATATATATATTAATATTAGAGGTGATGTTAATTTTTTATGTGAGTTGGACTCATGAATCATTGGTGTTATATCTTTTCAGTGATCATGTGATTTATGAATTGTTTTTTCTTTTTTATTCGTATTTCTGTTAGTTGATTGATTGCGTGCTTAATGTTTAAGATGAATTAATCATGTCCAAAATAAATTCATCTAACTATTTCAAATGCTATAAATTTAGGGTTTCTAGTTGACTAAATTCATATTCTTAAAACAAGATTATAATTTGATAATTAAGGAATTGATCGTGAAGTTAGAATTGCTGTAAGTTATTAAGAGATTTTCTTGAAATGATTTAAATAAACGCAATAAATATGAGTAATAAAAATAATGGATATAATAAGTACAAGGTTTGTAGGTTTATTTTACACTCATTTTTGTCCTTTACATTTTCTATTTTAATCAAAATCAATATGAACATTTGCAAATCATTATTATACAAACTTAATTAAGAATAATAGAAATTACTCCAACATCTTGTTTTCATACAGAATAAGTTTAGGTGAACTCTCCTTGTTTTAAAATGAGAAAAGTTTATTCCTACTTCTTTACAAATTAACATTTTTCATTAATCACTCGTACCCAAAAGATTTTTTTTTTTTTTCTCATCTATTGGAATACGATAAAGTTTTACTTTTTAAAAATGTTCCAATACTGTATGTACCAGATATCAAGCAAAAGGCAAAACTCTTCTAAAAATATAAAAATATATCAAATTCATTTTTTTATTAGTAAGACATGAATATATGTAGAGAGAGAGAGAATTGACCATAACTTTACGCAGTATATTCAACCAATTTAACTAGACATTTTAACAGAAAAAACACACACACACACACCAAATTCTTCTTGACTGGTATCTTATTACATCATCCTAACCAGAAAAGGAAAGAAAATGAAAATATAGAAAAAAGAAAGAAAAATGTAGATAATGAGATTGTTGTGATTTGAAGTTTGAGCATTGTTGCTTTGGTTGTGAGACTGAAAAAAGTGAAAAAAAGAAGGGGGAAAAGAGGTGTGGTGGAATGATGAAGAAGGTGGAGGCAAGAGATAAAAGTGTGTAGTAGAAGAATAGAATACGAAAAGGAAGAACCTTCATTTCATGTTTGCTTTCAAGTTCCGTTATGGTATGTATGGTGTATGGTGGTGCCAAGTCAAGTGCGCTTATTAAAAAACATCCTAATCAAAAACAAAAACAAAACCTCAAATCCCTTCAAAGTAAACTCTAATTATTATAATCAATACTAATGTATCAAACTACCTTCACTCTTTTTATCTACTTCTTTTCTACATAAGAAGATTGATTCAAGAGATATATGAAAGGACAATGATATTTTAACTATCAAATTTTGACAACTTTTTCTTATAACATAATGTATTATTTTTTAAGTGGTTTTAAATATTGAAAATGAGAAAATAAAAGAACAGAAAATCACTTAAAAGATGTCATATAAAATTGTAAGAGAAAGTTATCAAAATTTAGTAGTCAAAAAATCATTTTTCATATACGATATTGTCCAACTCCATCATCTCTACTCAAATCTAAGATTTAGATTTTCAATGTTTTTCGATATGTCTTATGATCGGTCAACAAAACCTTTTGGCAGAGTAGTGTATTGTTTTTAGAGAGAAAATTTGAAAACCAATTGATTAAAAACATCACATAAAATGTAAGAAATAAGACTTTTTATATAAATCAGCTATAGACATAATTGACTGAACTGTCTCAATTTTGTTATCAATTTTGTGTATAATTATATCTATAAATTTGATTATAGAAAATGTGTATTATCTTCTAATACTGTGCACCACCTCCATGTTTTCTCTAACTACTTCTAGACTTTGGATATAACTTTTTAAATCTTTACTGTTTCGTAAAGTTAAATTTTCAATAGGGTTGATCACATAGTGCATGGCAATAGTAAGTTTATTTATAAGCATGTATCACAAGATTAGAGTTTGTAATATTGAGCGGATAAGACACAGTAGTTTCTTCCCAACCAAGCAAATAATCCTATGCTGATTCAGCAAATCCAACTTTCATATTGCCATAATCGAACACTGTATGATAGCGACCCATGAAAATGTCTCCCAAAATCCTGTATTTTAGAAGCAACATTCATACGGTGAGAAAAGGTGAATATATAGGCCTAATATTTCTAAACTTTTAAGGAACATTGGAACATCACATCTCACAAGAGATTTATTTCCCACATGGTTATAAATCGGAGAATACAAATTTCTGGTGTTTCTTAATGAGTTGAATGTTTTTGTGAGACTATAACATGTTGAAAGATGAGATTGTAAACTTGTTATTAAGATGAGAAGCTAATTAAGGAGAGAAATGTGTGAAGCTGGAAGATTTTACAAGAAAAGAAAGATGCATACCATAAAGGTCCACGAGGAGGAGCAATGTCTAATGCTATAAATCCGCTAATGCATTGTGCTGTGGCTCCTTTTCCCACTTTAAGAATATACTGATTCATGCAACAAGTCTTCATTAACAAAATTGTGCTAATTAAAACTAATCTTCGGAAGTGTTTATACCTGTTCTGGGGAAAGCTCAAACACTTTTCCCCCTATGGTGAATGAAACATTAGGCATCTTTGATAAAGTACTGCATTCAACAGTTGATTCTCCATTTGGACTGGGAAGCATGTCACAGAGCTATAAAATGCAACAGAGATTACAGAATATGAGATTCTTAAAAGGGACACTAATTATGTTTTCTGCAAACTTGATTATGAAAAATGGTTTACCGAATTGGCATAGTCTAAGATTTGATCTTCTGTCTCATTTAATCGTAGACGATTTTTCATCCATACCACAGCCATCTCACAAGCCGTGCATCCAGCATCATTCCAACTATAAGATGTCTTTGCTTTGTTTTTATCAACCACACTCTGGATTCCCTTACTAAAAATTATAGGAGAATTTGTGACTATTTTCCTTTTATGCAGCAAAATGATCATCAAAGTACATAACATCATTCATCACAACACTACCTATAGTTTGATCAGATCATACCTTACACCTTGAGTACCATCAAAAGCACACAAACCAATTTGAGAGCAAATCTGTTGTGACAAAGCCTATGAAATAGATAATTTGGAAGTTTGTTAATGATGTTTGGTTGGAAATGCATGAATGTAGCATTTGTAAGTCTCGAGAAATGTAAATTAATAATATTACCTTGTTTATCAGCTTGTCTAATATGGTTTTACCATATTGAGCAACCACTGCCTTGCAATCTTGGCTCACAAGACCAACTGCTCCAATTGCATGGTTGATTTGAGCAATCACACCCTAAAATATATACAACTTTTAAACTTTAATCAGTTTCACATCTCATTCCACATCAGTGATCACAGGTTGATGCATATATGCAGGGACTGATGCATTGATCAGAAATAGATCAATGAGATAACTCTTTATGCAAACAATTTAGTATTGGCTTTGGCTCTCCAAACGAGATAAAACACATTTTTTAAAAGGAATTCCTTTTCATACCGTTGGACCAGCCAACAAAGAGGTTCCAGAATCAACAATTGCAGAGCACTTGGAAGCACAAAATCCTGAAAAATTAAAGTTTGCATCTTATATACATAAAAAATTAAGGTTAAACCAGTAACAACAAAAAACAACAGTATGGATTGAAATAGCACCATGATCCCCACTTTCAAGAATATTACTTGGTATTTGTGTTTATATGTAATGCATACCAGTTGTTAAGTTATCAATTAGAACATCTCCTATTTCAATCTGCAATTGAAAGGGAAAATAGTTAGGGAACAAAATTAAGAAAATGTAATGGCAAAATATTAATGAGTTTCATTATGGATTACCTGCCAATAGCCTTTATGAGTAACTGGGACATATGTGTGCTCACCCTTGTAATGATCTGAATCAACTCCACCAAATACAATCTCTCCACCCTGTTCCTCATCACTATTGCGGTTTAACCAGAATGAAAATACTGGTTGTGCTACAAGCTTTTGATGTAGCATATTATACCTATGAGTGGTAACAGGCAATCACAGACAAAGCAATTTTTTCAATTTAGGGATAATAATGAATCTACTTAGTTGATAGATAGGGTGTTGTAATTGGCTGTTGAATATGATAGTTGAAATTCAATACTTATGCTTCAAAAAGCATTCATCAAATTACCAGATAGGAGCAGCATTTCCAACAGATATCTCTTGAAATCCTAACCCCAAAATGCCATCAAATTTGGCTGCCAAAAATGTGAGGCTAGGTTCTCTTGTTGCTTCAATAAAATCCTAAAGCCAGGTAGATTGAATAAAGAACACTCATGAAACAGTACTAAATTGAAGAATAGTTCAGAAGTGTCCATTTAGAAAAATTTACCTGGCCATAAACATTCAAGTCTCCAATCTTGACATGGTCCCGGCTAAAGAAACCTGAAATTTGCCCAGTTCCATAATGGATTTCAGCTGATGACCCTGCAAAAAAATATCAGAGGAAGAAATCATGAAGAACATCATACAGACACGTGAAGTAAAAGCATGAAGAATTTGTTGAGTATGTCAACATTTATTTGGCAGAAAATACTGATATTTTAGTATAATCATATTCTTTTGCAATTACATGCAAAAGCAATTTTCATGAGAAGGCAAGGTGTTTCTAGAGAAGTTGCATGAACCAAAAACCAAGAATGAGGGTTTGTACCATTTCTTTTGTAGGAGCCAGATTGGCTTGACTTGTATCTTGAGTGCAGATAGCAAGCAACCTGCACACAACCCTGTGGAATCAAAATCTAAACTTTGTAGAAAGCTTTCACCATATATAGAGAGAGAAATAATGAAAACTTACTGAAAAGTAACACTTGGAAGAAGGCACCCAAAGATTGGAACTTCCAGTGTCAAATATAACAGTAAATTTCTGAGGAGGAGTACCAATACCAATCTGACCAAAATACTGAGCATTCATGTAATTCTTTAACCGAATATTACTTATATCATCAGAATTTTCATCTCTCACTGTTGTTCCTTCTTCACCAGTATGTCTTTTGAGAATTTTGCTTTGATCAAATTTGTTCTTTTTCAATGCAAATCTAATTATCCCATTGGTAGGTCCTGAGAGAACCACAGGGTGGAGAAGTAACAGGAAAAGTGCAACCAAATTATGTTTGGAACCCATTCTGTGTGCTGTGGAATTGATAATGCATATTAGAAACCAGTATCAGCTATATTATGTGACAATTTTTTAAAGATTTTGCATGAAATATGTAGTTTTTTACCACTACAATGGGAGGTACTGATTAGATATGCTTACTATATAATTGCAATAAAATGAAAAAGAGAAGGGATGAAGAAGTAGAGTCACCTACCTGAGCAAATTCAGATAGACTAAACAGAGAGATCTTGAAGAAATGGTAACACGTAACATGCATATACATGCATGTCATAGTACAAACATCAACTACCATTCAAATTCACATGTGGAGTTACAGGTCCAACTACCATTCAACATAGTTTTATGTGTGAATGGTCATGTTGTAGGATTCCTTTTCAATGTTGCTTCTTCTTACACCTTCATAATTTCATCCAGGACTTTCGTAAATTTCTGTACTTTAAAATGTAAAGTTTGGAATATAAATATTTTTAGTTTGATTTGAACATCTCTAATTCCAAAAGAAAAAATTTATTTTTTATTGCACAATTCAAACTACAAATATTTATATTCTGAATTCTATAATTTAAAATATAATTTTTATATTTTAAATTATATAATTCGAAACATAATTTTTATATTCTGAATTATGTATTTCAGATATTATATAATAAAAATAAATAAAATATATTGTTGAAATGTAAAATTTATATTTCTTATTATACAATAAATTAACAAATTTATGGGACTGCTGACTGAAATTATATAGGTGCAGGAAGAAGCCCCTTTTCGATTCAAGGCCTTTTATAAGATCCTTAAACTAGGCCTTCTGTTTCAGCCTTGTCCTCTTACCCAAAAGCCCAAATCTTGGAATCCATAATGGATGAAAAAGTGAAGGGTCTTTCTTCCTACACCTTTAAGCATTTCTTTCCCTCCTCCAAAATTTCTTTAAATTCCCAAAAAATTCTTTGACCATTTAAGGAAATCCACGGACATCACATTCCTAAAATTGCTTTCGAAATCAATTTCCGATGATACATTTTGACTTCCGGTGATATATTTTGACTTTCGGAAGTCGACTTCCGATGATATATTTTGACTTCTGGAAGTTGACTTTCAGTAATATATTTTGATTTCCGAAAGTCGACTTTTTGTGATAATATTTTAATTTCCGAAAGTTATATATTTTGATTTTCGGAAGTCGACATCCGAAAATAATTTTCGGAGTGTGATGTTCGTGGGTTTCCTTAAATGGTCAAAGGGTTTTTTGAGAATTTAAAGAAATTTTGGAGGTGTAGAAGAAATTTTGGAGGTGCAGGAAGAAAGACCCAAAAGTGAAACTGGTCTACGTAAACTTATGGGTAACAAAAGTAGACTTTTGCTTTCTGCACCCATCGTTACTGACGACATTCATAATAACAGAAAAGGACTAAAATAATCTTTCCACTACTCCATATTACCACTGCAGGGAAAAAAACAAGAGAGAGAGAGAGTGAAAATGCTACAAAGAAAGAAGAAGAGAGAGAACCCCTTGCAAAAAGAAAACTTGTTTTTAAACATAAAGTTGTTTGAAAAGTTTGTAGAATAGGAAATGTAGAGGTCAGTTTTATAAAGGATAAAATGGTTACTTTAAAAATTAGGAGAGTGTGCCAAGAGATGAGGAGGTGCAGGAGGAAAAAGCCCAAAAGTATAGTATAAAATGATAGCAGACATAATAATAATAAAATAATAGTAATGGAGATGTTTTTGTTAGTGCATTTGCATAGGGAAATATGATTAAAAGGGTAATATAATCCAAATAACAGAATTGGAAGATGATGCACCCAATCAATTGTATTCCTTATTTGATGAGGCAAAAAGAAGTATTTGATGCAGTTAGCGTGAAAAACGAAGCTTTTTTATTGAACGATGATGAATTATAATCTTTGGTGATGATTGCACAAAATTCTGTAGAGCAATATGATTGGAACTTTAGTTGCTGGGTAACATATGAGTGAGAAGCAGGAGAATGTTGATGAATCATAACCCTCTTCTGTTACTTACTTCACCTTTCAATTTGGCAGTGAAAGCATGCAAAAAATAAATGATGAAACCCACAAGCTTCTGCCAAATTCATCACAACTTTCTCACACTTTACCACCTCAAACTCAAAACTTTACCTAAATTCACCCACCTTTTCCACTTTACTCGGCAACTCGACTTCATTCTCTTGTTTTCTTCCTAATAACTCGTGAACACATTTCATCATACCTAAGAAAATAGTTATAAAATGGATTAAATATATTTTCCATTTTTGAATTTAGACATAGAATTAGAATGCGTTTTTATTTCAAATTTTAATATATTTTGGGATTAAATATGTTGTTGGTTCCTTAATTTTTAGTGAATTTTAGAATTAGTTCATTTCAAAAAATTTGGACCAATTTAGTACTTTATCTTTCGAAATACGCGGATTTAGTCATTTTAATCAAATTTTGTTAAGTTTATTTGACATTTCAAGCGCGTTTTATAATTGTATTTGACTTAACATTAAAGCAAAAATGTATCAAACAGTATAAATAACTCAAATATAATCCTAAAATGCGTACGAAACATCAAATAAATCTAACAAAATTTGATTAAAAAGACTAAATACACGTATTTCAAGAGATAAATGACTAAATTGATCCAAAGTTTCAAAATTACTAATTCCAAACCCTATATTTAACCCTATATTTTGATCTTCAAACCTTAAAAATGAATAGATAAAATCTCTTTAACCCAACTAGGTTTCAGCTTTATTTGAATTGTTTACAGTATTTACACATTCAAGTTCAAATGTTAAATTAGAATATGGTTGAAGACGTAAGAAAATTCTATGTTGTTGAATTAAAAAATTATATCTATTTATTTTTAAAGTTTAAAGACTAAACTGGACCAAAATTTGAAACAATTATGAATTCATATTTAATCTTCATAAAATTAAGAAAAATAATTTTTTTACACCTCTACAACCCGTTGTTATGAATATTTTAGTCTTTAAAAAAAGTTAATTTTTATATTTATAAAAAAAATAGAGATAGAAAGATAAAATAGTAGATATAAAGAGTATGTAAAAGTTTATTAGACGTCAAAATCATACTACCTTAACGTTAATTAAATAAGTATGCAAAGATACTTTTCCAAAGTGTTAATATACTACTTTCACATAGTTATAACTAATAAACAAAAAGTCTCTTAAGGTATTTTATATATTTTTACTGTTACAACAAATAAATATTTACTTTTTTATATGTTTTATTTAATTTTTTTCAATATATTTCTTTCTATTTATAGTCTTTATTTATTTTCTTCAATTAAACACATGTAAATATATACGAATAATCACAAGGAAAAACTAAGAGGAATTTGAAAAGTAAGAAAAGTAAAATAAAGAAAAGCTACCATATTGAGTCTAATTAGGTATATTTTATACGCATGTAATAGCAAATACTCCTAATCTTCTTACTAAATCCGATTTATAGTAATTTTAGGTCTTATTTGTGTATCCATGAGATTACCATACTTATTGTCTACACTTGCTTACCTAAAGTTAATAAATAAAAATATTAAAATTACTTAAAAAATTAGTGTTAATAAGTCAATAATTATATACACAAATAAAAGAAATGCAAACCTCATAAATTAATTTTATAAAATTAAGTTAGGTTTAAAATTCAATTTATAATATATAATATAATTCACTTACAAGTTCATGTATTAAATTGTCTCTTGTTAACAAGGAGGTTAAGTGTGTAAATGTATCAGATTACTTCATAAAAAAAAGTTGTATAAACCTAGCATAGTTTTGCTTTTGTTTCACATTTTCTTCTTTAAATGAATTTTGAACATTTTTATTTATAAATTGTATTAAAAACTTGTGAGAGTTGTAAGTATTTTTAGAATATGCAAATCTTTTCTTATTCTTGTTTTGGAGAATTTTATTAAATCTCTCTGTTGCACTTATAACAGGGACACTAAAAGGGATATTATTTTTATTTCATCTCTTTAATCCACTTATATTTTTTAATTTTACCTTTTATTTGTTATTTGTTCTTGTTTACCCATACATTGCATCCTTTAAAGTTTATTTGAATTTGATAGATTCAACTCATTTTTAAAATATGACAACATTTCCAAGGTATGAACACAAGAGCATCCATATTTATTTAACTATATAAAACAGACTTTGAAAATCAACTTACTGTTTAGTATATCATTTGTTAATTTTGTTACTTATATATAATAATATCTCATTCTAAATGTTGACCAGTTAGTACATTTAAATACGATATCTTATTTTAATAAAATACCATTTTAGTAATTAAATTCTGTCTTTTAAATAATTTAAAAATAACTTAAAAAGGATTTAAATATAACATACAAAATCTAAATATAAAATTAAAAACAAGTCAACATAACCTTAAGTTTATTTACACACAATTTATAATTCAACTGAACACTCTTTGCAATGTAACAGAGCAGTCATATTAAGGGTTTACTCTATCTATGTCGATATTTACTTTCACAAGTATGAAAACAAAATCACATATTGCATGTTTATACAATATTTAAATTTTTCCAAAATTATTTACTGTAAACTATATTTTTTTTAATTTTAATTAATTAATTTATTTTTACAGAAACATTTAATTTAATACTTTTTCGTTGTTATTTTTCATTCAAAATATGGCACACTTAACATGAGAGAAGAAAACAATCTCTTTGTCTTAAGTTTAAAGTTCAATAAATTATATGAACAAATAATAATAAAAATATATAAACTTTAATGATTTATTAAAATCATATAACACGTGACTCAAAAACTTTGAATATGGTATACATAAATATATTATGCTGTGTAAAAATATAAATATAGAAGTAAAATAATATGTAATATTTATTTTCAATTATCATTGTTTTATAATTATTAATATTTTGTTAATTTACAAATCAAATTGTAAAAACAAAAAAGTACTATTGAATCGCTTAAAGATAACATTAAAAATATAACTTTAAATAATTCAAATATGATGTAAGAATAACTAAAAATATTACAATTAATTCACTACAATGTTTCTTTTATATTTAAGTTATAATAAATTATTATCTGATAATAAGAATTTATATATTTTTTAGATATCATATTATTTTTTAAAATAAAGAGATATATATATATATATATATATATATATATATATATATATATATATATATTGTTCAATATTTCCATTATTTTTTTGGGTTAAATTGTAAAATTTTATTGTATCAGTAACAATTCAAAACATAAAAATATTTAGAACAATGGTATAAATATGTTGTTTTGTGAGGGGAGAAGAAATGTGACTAAGAATGACGAATCTGAATTTGCCAATTACAAAAACTGGAATTATTTTGTTAATATTTGACTGTTCAAATCTAATCAGTAATAAATAGCACTAAAATACATTTAAAATACCAATTGTTCAACTTTTTATCAAAACAATTTAAATTTATAAGATTTTAGCAGAGAAATTTGTTAAGTGGACCAATTCCACTTTTGAGTTAGTCCAAGGACTTATTGAGCTTTTATTTTCTATTTGTTTTGTATCTCAAAAGTATAAACTTTAAATCCGTTCTTCTACTCTCTCTCTTTTTTTTTATATATATTATTCCCTTTTCTCTAAATTTAAAAAGAATATTAGGAAATTGGAACGCATTTGGCTTTTATAAAAAATACAAATAGTTAAACAAAATAATTTTTTTATTCTGTTTTTTATATTTTAAGAAATTAGTTGGTAAAATAGTAACATATTTTTTCTTAAAGTTTTTTACAATTTTTTTAAGGAGAAAATAAGGCCCGTATATGCAACAAGTTGTAAACGTGAGAAATGGAAATAAATAATTCGTGCTCAAACTACATAGGCAATATTAAGATGATTTTTTAAGAAATAATAGTAAATAATATGAAATAAAAATGCAATATCTCTGATTTTTTGTGTAAAAATATATATAAATAAAAATTTAATTTTATCTCTTTCTCTAAAAGTGATAAATGAAAAGTTGAAATAGAATATATTTTTCTATTTTATTTTAAAAATTCAAAATGTTAAACTGAGCACCATTCTATTCTTAACGAAGACTTTACATTTATGGATTTTTAGCTGAATAAAATGGTTGAAAGTCAAGTGGGTGGCTTAACTAAAGAGGATTCTTAGTTTTACAATCTATGATGAAAACACACATTACAATACATTGCATTCTCATATTTTAATTATATTTTTATATGCTTTAAATAAGTTATTAATATATATTGTTATATCATTAAAATAATGACAAGTGGTGTTTATTTAATAAAAGCGTCAAAACATAATATTTCTAATAAAAATTAGTTATGTCAATAATTTTTTCGCAAAACAAAGTTATCAATAAAGTCTATAACGTTTTTACACTTCCACAATAATAATAATTATAAATAGTAATAATAATATGTATAAAGAATGTACTTTTGTATTTTCATGAACGGTGTTCTTATATTGTACTCAAAATTCTCACTAAGATATTAAAATTTTATAAAGATAAGTAAAACTAGTTTACTCTAAAAATAAAAGTAAATATAAAAAAAATCAATAAAATCAACTAATCATCATTGATAATAATAGCAGTAAAAATATAATTTTAATTAAAAGGAACCATGTGCTAATATTATGCTTATTTTTATTCTTCTTCGAGCACCAATTTCTATCGCCGTCCTTCTATCTATCTTGTGTTTGAATCGATAGAATTGAAAAAATGCAATTATTTTAAATGTGGGTCAAATTTAAATTAATTCACTTATTTTTTTATTAAATGACTTTAAAGTTAATTCGAGATAGATTAATTCATAATCTATAAATAACAACCTTTTATAATTTTTATTACTTCTAATAAGATGATTTGATACTTCTAAGGAATAGAATGATGTTAAATAATATTTGTATAATTTGAATATTTAATTTATTGAATTAAATATATTTTTAATTTTTAATATTTGATGCGAAATTCAAATTCTTTTATGTTTTAAACTTTGATATTGTTTGATTTTTAAACTTTAAGATGAAGAAATATAATCTTTTAAGTCAACTCTCTTAATTTATTTTTACTTGACTTGTTAAACACATTTTAAACTGATATTAAATGTATTTTTATAACTCAAATGTAAATATAGAACACCATCTTACAAAACAAAAACAAAAATTAACGTTGTTTGATTAAAAAATATATTCATTATTTTTTAGATTTGAAGACTAAAATATATAAAAATTTAAGACTCAGACAAATTCCGAATCATGATTTTTTTATTCAATTATATATTGACACTTTAATTTCTAATTAGGTGGGAAGGTGAATATTAAGTGTATCCATAAAAGTAAATGAGTCTAATTAATTAACTTTTATTGTACTTTAATAATTATATAAAATAATAGAGTTTAATTAATAAACTTATGATTCACCAGATGTAAATCAAGTCGAAGTGAGTTATTTTTATAATTGAGGTAACCCAAGCAAACCAAACCATGAAATACTAACATGTTGTGAAATGAAAAGACAAAAAAAAAGTATGATCCATTTGGTCTGATAAGGTACCTGCCAAGTGGGCTACGAATGGGAAAAGGGAACTTGAAGATGTCGCCTTCTCTCTTATCTTTCTTTCTCATACAATCTTATTTTCTTCTTCACGTGTCCCATGAATCACATCACATCCTCTTTCAACCACTCTCAGACGGTTTTCTTGACCCCTTTTTCCCTCCCTTCTCTTCTACCCACTGCCATTTCGTTCAAGAAACAGCTACCACTTCCCTTCTTTTATCTTCTATTTCTTCTTCCATTTACCCTCTTCCCTCACCACCAACAAAAATACAAACCCCATCCACATCATCATCAAACACAAACAACCAAAAAAAACCAACCTTTTCCATTCATTTCCAAATCCATACAAAAAAGATCGAAAACTAATCTGCTTTCTTTTATATATAAATGTCACATTATTCTCTACTTATGTCATACAACTTTGACCACAGACATATAAAAAAGAAAAGAATATCAGCTATCCGTCTTATAACAATATATCCTGAGTGAACAAATGTAAGAGATAAAAGAAGTATTTGGCTCAACATAAATTAATTTGAGCCCATTTGACAGGGGGAAAAAAATCAAATTAATCTAGCAAAAATTTTGAAACTTGTGAACTATAAAACTATAACTAGTTCAACTGTTCAATTCCCTGAGAAATTGGAATTGTTGATTTTATTTGTTGTTGTTTGATGTGGTAACATTGGCATTGCTGGTGTTGCTGGATGTGGTGGCATTATTATTAGTACTGGTGTTGTTGTTTGGCTGTGCACCCCCAATGATAGAAGTGATGGCTGCTGCCAAAGCTGCTGTGAAGTTGGGGTCAGCTGCAATGGCAGCAGTGGCAGCACTCACCGTGTCGGCAAGGTGTGGTGGTGGCCGTTGAGACTGGTTACTCAACTGGGAAGGGTCTGCATCCTGTGACATTTGGAGGCCAGAAAACTTGGACTGGTTATACAGTGCCTGCCCAAATATCTGAGGCAGCAATGAGGCTGAGGAATTGGCAAAGTTCTGAGGGACACCAGGGAAAGGGATTTGGAATTGGTTTGGGGGCTTTGGGAACTGTAGTGGGTTTGGAGACTGAGTCAAATCCAATGTAACAGTTGGGAATGGTGCAGATGCTGAAATAGTTGCCATGCTAGAAGAACAAGGAAGGAGTGTCCTTGTGAGGAAGTTTCCATTCATTAGGCCATCAGCACTTGACATGGATCCTGAAAGCAGCATTCTAGCTGCTGCAGAAGTTGTTTGTGCCATTGCAATAGCTGCTGGAGGCAAAGGGTGATTGTGATTCCCTTCATATGTTGTGATCAGTATTGATCTGTCATCAGCACACCTTTGCACCTGTTTACACATAAACAGTGAAACAGATTTTTAGTTACCAATTTCATACAATACCACTACCTAACTTTATCCTACTGTTCAAGTGTTGAACAATGATCCAAGTGCCATACTTCAATTTTCTTGCATACTATTTATAGTTATCTTATTATCACTGTTGCTAAACTAATATCAAACTAATCTTCATTTCTAGTTGAAGTATATGAGATTTGCAACTTAATTTGGAAGAAATTATGATTGAGAATGGACATGACCTACCTGTTTTCTCACTGGGCAACCTGCTGCCATGGTACATCTATAATATGCTCGAGGACATGGGTTTCCTTTGGCCATCTTCTGCCCATACTTTCTCCATTGACACCCATCAGTGATCTGAAACAATAAACAATTTTTTATCCGTTGAAAGTGAAAATAAAATTAAAGAAGATACATAAATACAATCTGGCCTTTGCAAATTGAAAAAAAGACAAAACTTGTATACAGTTCCTTAGGTGTCGACTGTGGTGCTTTCCCATTAGAATTTAAGTACTCTATATAGTGAAAGGATTATGCAGATTACCAAAATGAATTCCAATTCTAGAATGGCATAAATAATGCTCAAAAAGTTGTATCTAGCCACAGGAAACTGACCATGGGTGCCTCTGATCGAGCTCTGACAGAAACCCTTGCCTTTCTCATGGTAGCCTCAGCTTGATCAACGTTTCTTGGAGGACTAAACTTTGGAACATTGCTAGTAGCGGCAGCCCCTTCTGAGGGACTGTCTTCTCTTTCAATCCCCCTTCCAAATTCCTTCTTCTCTTGATCAAATCCTTCATCACTAACACTCCCATTCTTCTTGGTGTCAAATTCTTTTGATGCTACCTCATTGTTTATTGGCGACTTTGACAGATCCTGACTTCTTCCCACTGAGGAAGAATGAGAAGGTTCATTAGTATCAACATTACTAGCCAACCCAAGATCCATAAATTGTCTTGGCACCAAGACCCCATTCCCACTTTGTTTTTCCTCATCTAATTTTCCATCAAACACTTGTTGCTCACCCTCCTCCTCCTTCTGTTCTTGCATAATACTTACCAAATGCATCTGCAAGGCATTGTAATTGGTGTTAACCTGATCAAGCATGTTCCTCAGCCTATGATTCTCCACCTTCATTCTCTCAAGCTCAGCTTGAAGAACAACCATCTGAAAAATCAGATGTCATATATCAAACACATAACTTCTGAATTCATCCCCAATTATACCCAGAAAACAAAACAAAACAAAAAAATTGCTTTTGTGGTTAGTGTGTTATATAAATTCATTTACCTCACTCTTGGCTCTTTTTTCTTCGGAATTAGTGGACGTTTGATCGTCCACCATGGCATGATCACTACCGGTGTTGGTGGTAAGAAGATTCAGACCAGTCTATAGAGAGAATATCAGATTCATGAGCACATGATGAAGATCATCATAAAATACATAAACAGAGAAGGAATGGTGATGGAACATAACATAATATAACATAACATAAGACATGTGTTGTAGGATAAAGGATGATGACTCACGTTTACTTTCAATTCCAACATAGCAGGAGTGGAGGAATGATCATGTGTGTGAAGAAGGTGGTCTAGTGAGGGAGGTGCAGAGGTGGAGGCAGAGGCAAAGTTATTTATGCCGTTTTTATGATCATCATCGGTCTTGTTAGGGAAGAAGTCCATCTCGTCGATGTGGGGCCTTTTGTTATCAGAGGAAAGGTTGACTTGAAAAGGGATGGTGGAGGTGGAGGTGTTGTTGTTGTTTGGAGAAGATGATGGAGACCTGTTTCTGCTAACCGTGGCATCCATGTTGGGACCAAGTTTCCACTTTTGTTGGCCACTGCTGTTGTTGTTGATGATGGTGTTGTTGTCGTCTTCAGGGAAAGAGTTGAGAACTACTGGGTTGTGGGGGAAGAAGCTCCCAATTGGATCTGAATCAATGGAGAGTCCACCCCCTCTTGCCATAAATTTCAATGGAATGAGGGAGAGAGAAAGAGATGGAGACTAGGTAGTGAGAGAGAGAGAGAAGAGAAGAGAAAGAGAGAGATACAAGTCATAGTAAATGATGCAATTGGACTCGGCAATAAAAGAGGGGAGTTGAGCCTTCATAACAAGACCAAAAGTGAAATACAAGTGTCCTTTATATTTGCTTTGAATATTGTAGCATTCCATTGGATTTCCCTTTTCTTTTTTCTTTTTTTTTAATGCAGATACATAGATAAATACTATACAATCTCACCACCTGTTATGCTATCATATTAATTATGAATCATCATAATAATAAATACTATATCTTTCTTCATTTTATAAACTTCATGGCTTTCAAAATGGGGATGCTATGCTATTATTAATGAGAGAGTAAGTTTGGTCTTGGTTGGGTTCTGACTCGTGCCCCCCGTTGCAGTATGCACGTTCTTAATTATTTCTTTTTTTTTTATTTTACTAAAATGGTGAAAATACAAGAATAGGACTCTAAAAAGAAAAAATAAATACCGATTCTCATGAAACAGTTTCTGAGATACTGACTACGAATGAATAAGTCCTTGCTGTTTGTCAAATGCTTTTTTTGTGTGTTATACTTTTGTTACCAAACATCACAATGCAGCTGTTATTTCGTGGAAAACATTCCACAAACACTAAACGACCCACAGTTTTTATATATTCGCAATTTTTTTTTTTTTGTTTTCTTCTGTCATTTAAGAAGCTTTTGAAAAGTGCTTTTTTTCAGAATCGATTCACAGTTTACTATTTACATTATTCACGTTACTTCATAAACTTCATAAACTTAGATCTGTAGACATGTTTAAGGTAAATTCTATGTTTTGTTTAGCATGTCAAACGGGCAAAGTCTTTCGTGCGCCGCTCGGAAAGCGCGTACAGCGTCACTCAAAAGTCATTTTTTTATGTAACTTATTAGACGAAACAATTTATGAATTTAATTAGTAATATATAAATACATATTAGTAATATATACATTTCTTGCGTTAAAAAGAATATATATAACACTAGTCTGGAACCTAAATTTAATGTCTGATGATTAAGAAAAAAAAATTATGGGAATAAATAAAACATATTATGATCCCTAAAAAGTGTTATAATTGGGGAGTGAGTTGAGGTGGTGAAAAAGTGTAGTATGAGTCAACGCATTTGACTGAGTTGTTGGAACTAATTGGTGGGATCTTTTGAACACGTACCGAGTTAAAATCGGATCAAGAGGAACGGGTTGACCCAGTCGACCCTGCTCAAGTGGATCTCTTTCTTTTTTTTTTTTTTTTCTTTTTTTTTTGTTTCCATTTTCTTTCCTTCTTTTAATTTTCCAACAAACCAAACAAATTTTGAACCACGAAACATTTGCAGTTATTTTATAGAATAAATGGTCAATGTTATTTATATATATATATTTTTTTTGTATTTTTGTTATAGAGAGAGATAGGGTGTATAACAAAGAGTATAACTGATAAGGATAAAATTATTCACGAACTAATTAAAAATAAATAAATATCGATAATATTATTTTTATTTTATTATTGAGTTATTAAATAAATAATGACATATGTAAGTATTTTTATATTTTATGTTTTTAGAAAATGTTACCAAATTAAAATTAAAAAGTATGTCCATGTGATTGTTTGATTTAAAATGTATTCGTTAATAATATGAAAACTTTGACGTTAGTTAGATAGTAATTAAAAAAAAAACGATATTTAAAAAAAATTAAAGTTATTAGATTTTTATTTTAAAAGTACTGATTACTTGGTCAAGCTCCAGACTGTCACTTGGAATAGTTTGTGTTTATTTCACCGTTGACCTTTTTTATTCGTTAACATTTGTTATTTTTTATTTTACTGTAAAGTTATTATATTATTAATAAATGTAGTTGAAATTTCAAGTATGATAATACATTTTATTTTAATTTTTATATCATTATAAATATTAAGAACTTATAGCTACATACTCCTTTTTTTTATAGTTTTAACGTTGTTGAATATTTTGAAACAAGGTTGCATATATGAAAAAGTTATTTAAGATAAAGAAGTGATATAACTTTTTTTTTTTAATTTGGACCTTAATTACCGTTATTGAAGTTAATCATTACGTTTCAAATATTATCTCTTTTAAAGTTTAATAATTTCGTCACATCTTTACTGTTGTTTTTTTTTCTCTTAAAGTCACATTTTTACTCTTGTTTTCTCTTTCTTTTAAAAAATGCCCGAATAAAAAAAAATGTCTTATTATCAACTTCTAAAAGTAAGACTTCAAAACATATTAAAAAAATTATTACAATATCATTTTTTTTAATTTTATTTTATATATGATTGAATTATTATAATAGTTTTATTAATATTAATTTGACCCAATTCAACCTCATTTTAACTATTAAGCCTAACAAAAGTATTTTGACAAGTTACTCCTCTGAGAAAAGAAAAGAATAAGACAAATTAGATGATGGTTGTTTAGATAAAAAAAAAAATTGAGTGGTAAAAAAATATAAAATTAATCATAACATAGTTTTTTTTTTCTTGATTATTATATGTTAAAGATGAACAAAATGTTTATAACTGAATTGTTATAGAGCTGGGACTGAATTAGACAAACAACATTGAATTGTATAACAAATTGAGTCAACTCAATAAATTTTAAATGACTTTTGTTGTAAGCTATTTCCATTACTTGAGTTATCCAACTTATTCAAAATCATTTTTTAAAAAATATTTCATATTTTTCTAATATCATGGGTTACAGTTAGCTAAAATTTAAGAAATGATCATTTTAGTTAAAACTAAACTGAGAAACAGGTTCAATTAACCTTTTTTCAAACAATTTTAGATTTCACAACCCCACTAATGGGCTACCATATTTTTGGCATTTTTTTATATAAAATTTGTAACTTATAAAAGTTTTATTCGATTTTTATTATAAATATATAATTGTTTTAGATTTTTTTAAATTACGAATAGTTTTTAAAATTAGTTGAATATTGAATGTCAATGAGCTATATTATTTTCAGGTAAAACTAAATTAATTATTGAAATAAACGTATATAAAACGATGACTTAATTTAACTAAATGATTCCATGCAACAAAAATAGAAAAATAACTTATTCATATAATAATAATAATAATAATAATAATTAAAATAAGTATTACTAACACATTTTTATACCTATCAGTAATCAAATAATATAGTATATATGATGATATTCATATGTTTGCTGATTTTTATAATGCCTTTTAAAATCATATCTAAAATAATATATGCAATATGGTAACATTTGAGTAAGTGATACATTTTTCAAATTATTTAAGTAATTGAATTCTCAAATTTTCGAATGAAGTTGTATTAAATACTTAATAAATCTACATATTTCGTGTTCTTGTTAAAGTAGTATATATTATTAAATTAAGTATCATAGAAATTGAATTTAGGATTAATATTCTCAGCATTTTAACGTATTTATAATTATTTTAAGAAATAAACGATTTTCAAAATTATATAAAACTTTAAAAGGAATGATGATTTTTACGATAAACTGATTTAAACACGACTAATCATTCGTCTATTTCAAAAAGACATTATAAAATAATAAAAAGAAATAACTTTTTTTTTGTCTGGGCCCAGGTCAGAAAACAAAAAAAAAAACATTAAATTACGTAAAGTAATACCTGTGTGTATATTGCAAAATCAACTCTTAAACTCTTGTGGAAAAAATAGAAACGAATTTTATGATTTTGGAGGCTCAAAAAAGCATGCAAGAGTTATATTATACGTGAGTAAAACTAATTTATATTTATGATGTAATAAGAAATCATGATTTAAAAATGAATTAAGTTGCGTCTTCACATTGGAGAAGAATATAAAGAAAAAGTAGTAGGTGATGAATGATGTTCCATGTGAACACGATTTTGCATGGAAAGTTTTAGAAGAAAAACGTGATTCAATTCACATTCACTTCTTTTATCTCTCTAGTCATTACAAGACCCCAGGGGTCCTCACTTTTTGTCCTTTATACCTTCTCTTTTCATCATTTAACACATAAATTAATCACAGTCAATGAGTGTTTTAACAGTTGGTCCAAACAGTTAAGTATAATTTATTCATTCCGGTATTTATTAATCACAATTAATACCTAATTAATGGTGATGCAGGAAGAACATGAACATCTCTTGAGTCTTCTGTGTAGAAGATAAGGGTTTGGTTAATGAGTTGAAACCAGTGCATGCACGCTGATATTTGTGTTGGAGATGAAGACATTAAACAATGTAACGTGACAGATCTGAATCTTAAACTGATAAAACTATGGAAATGTAATGTCTGGTCCAATAATTGAATTTATGGTTGGTTGGTATGGAAAAATAAATGGTTCAAGAGATTGGTCAGAGCGTACGTAGCAGCAACATTCTAACAAGTCTTGTTTATTTTCCAAAATCGTCACATGATTCTTTTCTTCGTGTTGTTGTTCACACTCCCGTGAACAAATGTAGCCATCGTACCAGCTGAACATGGCAACTTAACATGGTCGTTGGTCAAATTTGGCTGAGGTTCTGGCTTCCTATGTTTTTCAAACTCATGGGGGAATGTGAACACTAACGTATTCTCAGCAACGTTATTGGTTTCAACCTCAACAACCTTATCCAAGAAGAAACATGTTTCTGATTTGGACATAATAGCGCTTAACTGCTGTCATCGCTGCTTCGTTTTTTCCTCACGGCCCTGCGACTCAGTGGTCCTTTTATGGACAGAGCGAATATGATCCAATTCAGTTACTTTCTGCAAAATTATCAAGACTTTTTCTGTACAAAACAAGAAAATTATTTATGAAAATAGACATCGAGTTTTAGAAGGAAGCAAAGCTTATAACGTAATTATTCTTAGAATATGTGTGATTGAAATATCGTCACGTCAATGCTGAGATAATAAACTTTTCATGTCTAGATAAAGAAGTTGTTAAGTTTTTGTTAGTTGTTTTGAGATTGATGTAAAGGGAAAACTATATATATACACATTTGAAAGTTATGTGTGGATTAAAGGTAAACTCAATTTAAAATATATAATATATAATATATTTATGAAAATAGATCTCCATTAATTATAAATAAAATAAAATAAAAATATATATAAACTCCGGTTAATCACCTACTAATGACTGTTCAGTGAAATATAATTTGAAGTTTGAGAAGAAAAGTCGTTGATGTGTACAAAAGTCAAAGTATAAAAAGAGAGCTAATTAAGACGGTCACAGACAAGACATGAAGCACGAAATAGTAGGAAAGTTAAAAAAAAGTAATTTACAACTCTAAAGAAGATATATTAAGACGACTAACGATGCTTTCACATCTCTTAAAAACAAGGTATCTAGATTTATAATTGGAAAAGATAGTAATGACAACAGATACCATTTGAGAATCCTTTATTGAAAAAGGTATCTAGAAATGAAGAATAATTTTATAAGTATGTTATTTAGAGTAAAAAAGTAGCATGTGTTAACATTATAGATTGGATGAAACTTCTTTAAGAGGCATCAAATTGAATACTGTCAATTTTTTAAGAGACGTAAATGTATCGGAGTTTTATTATGGGATATTTTGTTATCTAAAATGTCTTTACACTGTCTTTTATTATTTTTCATTTTTTTCCTCTATAAATACAAAACTTTAATTTTTTATAACCATTGTACCTCTTCGGTGAGTTACTAAATTGTTTGTTTTTATGTCAGATAATTTTTCTTGGGCTTCTTCATGTATTTTCAAAGGTTTCTCCAGTATTTTCAAAAAGAATTTTAATTTCACCTTTGTCTTCACAATAAAAATTAAAACGTAAAAGTAATCATTCTCTCTCCTCTATTTATGACACGATCCAACCAATATTCCACCCCCGATATTCATGGATGTCGACATCCGGTTTAGACTTATGAGTTGCAGATGTCAACATCTCCAATATAATCTTTCATAAAAATTATTATTATTTTTTTAAATTAAATCAGTTTCATACAATTGAAAATAAATTAACCAACTATTATATTAATGTTTATATATGTTGTAGTGTGATTACAACATCAAATGGATCAAGAATCAAAACTAAAAAAAATTCAAAATGAAAATTGAAAAAAAAGGTTACGAATGTCGACATCCGCAAAACAAAAATGACATTCGTTTCAAGATTATTTCGGATGTCGACACCCACAATACAATTTTTTCATAAAAATCATTTTTATTTTTTCAAAAATTAAATCAGTTTCGTATAATTGAAAATAAATTAACCAACTACTATATTAATGTTTAAATATGTTATAGTGTGGTTATTGCATAAAATGAATCAAGAATCAAAGTAAAAAAAAATTCAAAATGAAAATTAAAAAAAAAAGATTATGAATGTGGACATCCACAATATAAAGTAGGTGAGGTTATTATAGTCGTAAATTCTAACACCCGGAGATATTAGAGAAAGCTTTAGAAATGCAGGAAGAAACCTCATTTTTCTTTTTATTGTTCCCTCGTCAAAGTTCACGGAACTTGTAACCAAACTTTTAAAAAGAAAATAATTTTTTAACAATTCAATTTTAATAATTTTTTTATAATATAAAGTGATATTTTTTAAATAATTTTTTATTTTTTATATTTTAAAATTATTTAAAAAATAAATAAAAATTCATAAAAAAATTGTCAAAATATCATTATCTATTTCGATAATAACATATGAAAACAAGTATTTTCTTTCTAGTTTTCTTAATAAACCATGATGATGTGTCATGTCCCAGGCAAGTCAAGTCATACTTGTCTTGTATGGTTACATTTTGTACTATCTTTGAGATTATTGTATAATTTTTTTTTTTAAAGTTATTCAGTTTTGTTTATATTTAAATGTGAATATCTTAATTATAAATGAGAAAGTTAAATTAGACATATAGGAAAAGAAAACTTATAAATCATATCTGTTAAGATTTTAAATTAAAAATTATATTATAATTCTTCATATGTATTAATTCATAATTTATTGATGACAAATCATTCTTCTGGTTCTTTCTTAAAAAATGCAATTGTATTCATTTTAGTTGTTCCTTTAACTAAAAAATTATTTACGTAGGATTTTTTTAATATAGAAGGAAAGATCCCACGTTTTAATTGTTGAAATTTTGTAATATGAACACGTATATTATAAATTTATTTAATGGTGATTGGTTTTAAAGCTTAATTTGATATGAGATTAGAGTTTGTAATCCGGCTTGATAAATTGTCTTTTATAATAGGTCAACTTCTTTTTATAAAGAATTTATGAAAGTCTAAATTATCTCTCAATTATTGGGGTGCTACTTATATTGAACAATTTTTTTTTTCTAATGTCAAATTGGTTTTGGGAAAAATTATAACATGGTATCTAAACTTTTTATACTTAATCTTTGAGGTTGTTTGTTTGTGTTCCTAGAAATTTTATTCAAGCTTAAATACGAAAAAGATGTTCTTCAGTTGATTTAATGTATTTTCTTGAATTGTTAAATAAGGAACACAATCAATTGGTTTTATATTTACGGATAAGAAGATTGGTAATTGTTAAGACCATTTTCTTAATACAAATTTTTATTGTATAATTTACTTGTTAAATCAATAAATTTCGTGTAATAATCTAATTAAATTTCCTAATTTTGAAGCTTTCTCGTGTCTAAATTTATTAGTCTCGTAAACAGTTATTTAATAATAGATATGTCATTAAAATAAGTAATTAGGTTCATTTGTTCATAATTTTGTTGCTAAAGGGGCAAGTCACTTAAAAAAAGATGGATTGAAGACTAAATAAATTGGAAGAACATAAAGAATAACCTGTTCAGCGAAACAATTTTATTCAACACAGTGAATCCGAGACAAAAAGACAAATTGGAGAAATGATAAAGAATGTCCACTAAGCTAATTTATTTCGCTTAAGCAAATTTGAAGCTAAAGAAAGTTGGAAAAATCTCAAATTTGAAAATTCGCTCAACAAACTTAATATGTTGTGCGAATTTTGAAAGATACTTACCTTGTTTTGAATAAAAGATAAAAATTCCATTGAAGCTCTCAGAAACTTGGAAATAAGAAATTTGAACCAAATCATGCTTGTTTGTCTCTTTTTCACTGAGTCACTCATAACAGACTTACCAGACTCAAATAACCAGCATCACAACAAGCCAATATCAACCATAGCAATGCTTTTCAGCACTGTTTAAGTATAATTCTCAAGTCAAATTTCACAAATGAGCATCCCAAACTACAGGAAACAAGTACTTTAACAAGCAGCATCTGATATCAGAATTGAGGTAGGAAATTATCTTAACTGGACAAGTAACGTGTCATCCATGTCTCAAAGCGAGACCATGCAAGCTGAACTGCAGCTTCATCTTCATCAGGCATTCCCATGCGCTTCCTCCTCTGGATTCCATCACTAGACCTGTTCATGAATGCGTGCGCATTGCCTGGGTAGATATGCACCTCATGTGGAACTCCAGATGCCTTCAGCTTTTCTTCCAAGGCCTTCGCAGCCTGAAACATCAGCATCAATACAAGATTTAGTGGATTAATTTGAAAGTTTTCATCTTTGAACACCAACACAATTGTGCTCTCTCTCCTTTTTCTGTTGTTTCCCTAAATCTTGCAGTTTTCTCTCTTAAAAGACACCCACTTGGGGAAATTGAAAAAAACTTCAAATTCCTCGATTTTACTTTCCGGGTATGCTTGGTATAAGTGGTTGATAATGGGAAGATGAAAAATAGAGTGGGGAATTAAAACAAGAAGTTACGAGGACAAAAGTTGTTTTTTGCTCAATGATTCTGTCAGGAAGGTGAAAAACTCAACTCATGCATGATAATTGCTGTGTATATCTTACTAATGAAATTAAGATAGAATTGCAAGGAAATTATCATACTGTGATATCTGAAAAGCCAACAAAACTATCCAGCTCTCCAAAGTGAGCCTGAACAGGAGCCTTGGCTTGGGCAGGGTCTGCAAGCTGAGAAGAAGGAACTCCATAGAATGCTACAGCAGCGTCAACCTCTGAAACCAAGACAGAACCAGCAATGGAGAGAGCACCTCCCATACAAAATCCAGTTACACCAACCTGTTGCAATAAATGATGATCAAATATTTTTAATTATTAAAGAAAAATGTTTACTCCTAATATTTAGACAGTTCAACAAATGAAACTTCATTGAACAACATATAAACCAATCTTATTTGGCACTTCAACCGAAGTACGCAATCAACCATATCAAACATTATAAAAACACTGGCTTGCTATCAATAATAATTATTTAAACCCAACAAACGCTTCTAACAAAAACACCAGTGAGAGAAAAACGCCCCAATGATTATGCATTGCTGCTTGTGGATTAAGGATTTCACATTCACTATTTTCACCGGTTACTGGATCAAAATTCAAAAGTATAAATCTAGTTTTACAATGGAACTCCAAACCAAAATTCAAAAGCAGAAAACATGGAGATATCATAAGTAAATTACAAGCTGCAGGGCCCAAAGCAACTTCGTTTCACTCATTAAACATGTTTACATATAAGACTTAAAGTAACTCATTTCAAACCTCACACTAAGGTTATGAGTAGATAAAAAGTAGAAGAACCTTGTGATGAAAGCACAATGAACTCTAAAAACACAGGTTAAAAAATAAAATATTTATCTTAACCAAGTACTCTAAACACAAACAATAACAAACCTTCTTTGAACCATTCGCTTTAAGCCAGTTAACAGAAGCAGCAATATCCTTGACAGCAGCTTGCCAATCAAGACCATCCATCAAATGCTGAGCCTCAGCTACATCCAGACCAACCTTTCCTCTGTACAGACTGGTTAAAAGAAAATAAAACTCATTGGTCATCTAAATGTATAAACCATGGGAAACATTGCCACTTAAAATAGGAGTTAGGAAAAACTAGTGGCAGTTTGATTTGAGAAAATGCTCTGTTTTAATTTCTATTTTAAGCCTGTATAGGAAATAGGGAAAACAGGGAAAACAAAGTTGTTTTCATTGTGTTTTATAGGAACTTGAAAGCAAGGTAAAATTTCTTTTTTAATTAAAACTGAAAACAAAAAAAGATCTCTCAAATCAAACAAGCCTTAAAAGCCCATTATCTTATCTTACTCTGGGATAAGAGCTTTAAACCCAGTACCAAGCTGAGAAATCTTCACAGCATGGTTCTTAATTTCGTAATCCACACCCCACCACTCCTGGATCACAACAATTCCAGGAGCATCCTCTCTTCCAACCACATATGCGTCAAATGTCTGAACATTGGAAACAAAATTTGCATAACAAATAAAAACTGTGAGTTCCAGCTTAGACAGCTAACAACGGAATAGTTATAGTATGAAGGAGAAAAGGTAAAGGGAATAGAAAAAAATTAGGTCCAACACCATGACTGGGAACAATATCTTGTTTAAACAATTCGAATCTAAAATTTAAAACTCAACTTCATGCTACATCAAACTTATTGGGCATGGTAGGTCACTACTAGCATAGCATGAAATAATCAGATCTAACTACAATTTACTTGTCAAGCGCGGATTATTGGGCATGTATAGCATTGTCCACTAGGTTAAGTGCAGTGAAGGTAGCATTTCGTTACAAAAGATGATATTGATGAAGACCCAAGATAACATCTATGATGTAAATTCATCATCGCAACACATGGATAAGAAAAGTTTGTCACTTTTATTTTTAGGTATGCAGTAAACAAAAAATATTCACTAAAGATGTTCATAGGATCCAATCAAGAAGGAAATAAACAAGTTAACGATGAATTTAGCTTTAGCAATTCCAAACACAAGGAAGATTATGCTTCATAAACGAATGGATACAAAGTAAGCAGAAACCACAAAAATGAGTTAAAATTAGCAGTGCATGTAGTCCATAAAGAAAGAAAGAAAAAAAAAAATGTAATGGGAATGAAAGACATTAGACTCACAGTGTCATCCCTTTGAATCTGAATTTTCTTGAAAGGGGATGATGCAGTGGTAGCCATGGAATGATGGAACAGAAATGGAGCTCCACGAAACGCAGAAGGGAGAATTTTACAGCATCACTGATCCAAGTGGCTAATTTTATTAGTGAAGATACCCAACGTCCTCCAAACGATGTCGTTTCTTTTTATCCAATGTTCTAAAGTTAAATTAAATTATTATTTGATTAATAACACGGTTAACCAAATTTTGTATCCTTATAGAAGTTTTTATATTCAATCTAACAGTCACAAACATAATCATAATTTATTTCTATTGTAAAAATTAAATTTAGTCATTTGCTTTAATCAAAATCCAATTCGATCAAAATTAAATATGATATACTAAAAGTAACATTATATATAGTTAAAATGTAAAATAAATATAAAATTCAGATATATTTTTTTTATATGTTTTTAAAAGTAAGTAAATTATTACAAATAAAAGACGATATTTTGACATGTAATAATTTTTTAAAGTCATTATAAAAATACTTATATGAGAATTTTCTTATAAATTTGTAAAAGAATTTTGTAAGAAAAGACGCTTTCTTGATTTTTTTTTAAGAATTTTAATTTTCAGGTAAGTCTTTTGTGGATAATTATTTTCTACAAAATTATAAAATTTGTAAATATTTTCTACAAAATTTGTTACGAAAAGTGTTTTATACAAAATATTTTACAAAAAAAATATTGACTGCAATTTCCTACAAATTTTTTTCATAACAAAATTTATAAGTATTTCTTAAAAAAATTTAAAACAAAATTAATAGAAAATATGAAATTTTTTCGATAACGAGTCATCTTTCATGGAAGGTAATGTATGGTAAGTATAAAAAAATTTATTGAGTATAAAAATATCGTAACCGTTATAAATATAAAATCATATTAAATAAAATGTTATCATAGAACAATATTTTATTCTTAATTTATGATTATTTATCACAATTATACATTTTATAAAAATTCTACAGATCACTAGACCAGATTGAATACCCTAAAAAATCCCTGATGGCAATAATCTACTATTTCTCTCTCATTTATAAAGGAATATCCTTTTTCTACTTAAATGTAAATAAATTGTAATTACTTTTAGTTTGAACGATATTTTAGAAAAAATATTGAAACTGTTGTTATATCATTATAATTATAATCTGAATTTTTATTTTACGAGGAAGACATTTTAAAGAAATTAAGAAATTAGTAACGCGCTTAATTAGTTTAATATTAATGAAATTAACTTTTTAAGCTTAACCCTTCCAAATTAATCTGTATTAAATAGGTTAACGTGCCGGAAGCAGGCCATGCTCTTCCCAAGATAGCGGCGATTATAGACGGGAAAAATCAATTTATTTAATAATAACTAATTATGCGTCGAATCCAGAACGTGTATTTTGAAAGTTGCAACTTTAATATTTGAAAGATTAATGTTGACTTTTAAGTTTGATTTGACATTATAACAAAGTTTGTGGTCACTTGTAATAAAATAGATTGAAATACGCTTTTAGTTTTCATTAGGTTCGAATTAGGTTCTTAATACGTTTTTTAATTTATTTTTCAATTAAATTTTAACTTTTGAATAATTGATTAAATTTAATATTTTCTTTAAATATTATACTAACAACGTAAAAAAATAAATGAAAGTTAATTTGTGACTTTTTTTATATTTTTAATTTTTATTTTAGTTTAAAAAATTATAACATTTTACTAAAGATTATGATATTTATTTATCGAAAGAGATAAACCAAAGAGAAAAATAAGAGAGAATTATAAAAAGAGGGGAAGATATATAGGCTATTTTTATCGATTTCTTGATCCGTAGTCTTTTCTTGAATGAGGATTCTTTCATTAAAAAAATGTATACTTAAATAGTCAGGTATTCTTTACTTGCTTATATTCAGTATCTTGATAAGTTTGCTTCTCATCGTCATGGTAGTGGTAATTCTATAAAATCTAATGTAAGATTTCAGGTTGACTTAACTTTTTCTAACTGTTTTTCATCTCATAATTGTAATCACATTATTCTGAACTTATAATGGCATGTTTGATTCACTTTATTTTGTACGTTTTGAGTACAAGAAGGTATAGTGTTGGTTAGTTTAGAAGATATTTTATTTTATGCGGTTACTGTTCTGTTTCTGTGATCAAATAAATTTATTTTAATATGCTATTTATTAGGGATAGTGGTTTGAAGTCTAAGTCAGCACGCACCCATGAATTTAGCATGAAATTGTGGGAGTGGAGTTAAAATCTGTAACTGCTGTGTATGGCTTTAAAAGCCAATCTTTCCCGATTAATAAAAAGTGAGTTGACAGTACATACAAATATATTTCTTTATTCTGCTGTGTTTAACAATTGGTATCAGAGCTCCTACCTAGGGGCCTGATCCAATATTTCCTTGAGTGTGTGAGAGAAACAGTCGGTGAGGAAGTGTGTAGAAAGAGTGTTGTGAGT
>Ga0214542_1002474_pt1 | contig 38174 bp, 15 predicted proteins | sample CNSS1metaG_FD_160096 | JGI IMG/M metagenome (GOLD analysis project Ga0214542, IMG submission 160096) | Root nodule microbial communities from cowpea collected in UCLA plant growth center, Los Angeles, California, USA - CNSS1 | ecosystem: Host-associated > Plants > Roots > Nodule | place: USA...
TTCTCTAGTATATATTTTTTTTATATATATATATATATATATATATATATATATATATATATATATATATATATATATATATATATTAAAATAAAAATTGTTTAAGTGAAGAATTTTTTGAATTAACAAATGATATTTTGATAAATAATTAAATAAGTAGTTATATGTGTGATATGAATCGATAGTATATTACTATTCTATTTCGTTGGGCGTTGTGAAGTCACGTGTTAAGCACGCCTAATACTATTTGGACAATGTTTATGTAAAACGAAAGACAGACCCGTGGAAGAAAAGAAACCTATTATTTCAACCATTTCCCTCAACAACTTTATTTGGATTTGACATTAAATTTGGCTAAATGGTGTGTGGAAGGCTACAAAATCTAAATGACGTGGAAAAACTTTCGGGAGGAACTTTCTTCGCACATTGTCTTTTTCATAAGTATAAGATTCTGTATAAAATGTAAGCATAAAATTGGAGTAAAATAACGATCAATTTAAAGTATGTAGACTAGCTTCAGAGTTAGATATGTTAAAATTAATTTAAACCGAATCCAACTCAATTAATTTACATGCTTGAGTAAAATTGAAAATAGATCGACTTGTAACTTATTAACAACAATCATTTATTAACTTTATTATTACTTTTTTCATAAATGTTTTATTATAATTATTTATTATTTTTAATTATATAAATTGACATTATATTTCTAAATACTAAAATATTGTTCAATTTTACCATATAAATGCATCTAATATAGCATGTTCATAAAAATGTAAAATAAGAATCAAACTTAAAACTGTGTTCCTAACTATCGGAGATGATTCGTCATTCTTTTTTCTTCAAAGTGCTTGTACACAATTCCCTTTTTATTGATACGAAAGAACTGACTTTAGAAATTTACGATGCAAAGTACTTTCTTAATCACTAACATATATTATTTCCAATCTCTCATCAACCAGAAAACAATAATAACTTCTTCAAAACCAGCCCAAACAAATTCTCCATTTTTTCCCCACTGGTTGTGCCTTTTATATTTCTCTCTCCATTGGTCTGAGTTTTGCTGAAAATTGAGCATTCTGCACTTGTGTTCGTGGTTACAATATAATGCAAGATGGATTGGGCTCCTCGTATCTGTTCATGTACACCACCACCGGTTGGTGTGGTGGGTAGTAATACGGCATCTGCATGTAGGGCTCATTCGGTTTTTGTTCTTGCTTAACCGGGTCGGGCTTCTTCTTCTCTTCGGGCTTTTTTTCTTCGGGCTTCTTCTGGTCTTGTTTTGGAGGCGCCGGGGGAGGCCCAACACTCACAACTTCAGCATGCTTCCCAGCTTTCCTAATGCGAACTATTATGTCATACGGGTCTGCATCCCCTGTCACGGTCAACGTACCCTTCCCTTCATCAGCTTCAATTTTATCCACCCCTAAAATTCAATCAAAAATTTAAAATTCCAGAAGATAATAATTTTATTAAAACAGCGCAGGAATCGTATAATTTTAAATCCCAATAATATATCTACAGCATCGATTATTGGTTATGTTACCTTGAAGTGAAGACACAGTCTTGAGGAGTTTCCTTTTGCATTTGGAACAAGTGATGTCAACCTTCAACACCGTCTTCTTAACCATGGAGAAATAACCACTCACCTTGTTCTTCTGATCGCACTGGGAAATAACAGAACCGGCTTTGCGAACTTAACAACAACGTTGGTGTTGGAATATTAAGAGGTATATTATTTGAGGTGAACCAAACAAAAGAATGATGAAATTAACAGCTTTTTCTTGTATGGTTGTTTACCGTCCTTGGCTAAACTTGTAGAACATTGTCTCTTGTTCTGTTGTCGTGTGTAATTCTACCTGAGATTTATTTTTTTATGTTGATTTTGCCGTCTGCGATTTATTACAACTTGCATTGTCCTTGTGAAGTGACATTGCTTGAAAGCGAAAGGGTTGGAATTGTGGATAGATATATTATAGGAGTAGTCAAATACAGAAAACGCCATTGTCGAATGATTAATTGGAATTCTACTTTTAATATTTTTTTCAACTTAATTTGATGAAGTTCTCACAATTGATTGGATCAATGAGCTTATTATTTGGTTTTTTGTTGATATTTGGTGAACTATAATACTTATTTTACACTGTCAACTTGGCCAATGCCAATGAACGGTTGAACCAAATACTAGTTTACTCATTATACATATCCTTTCCTTTCTGTAAAATGGATACCAAACTTATTTTTCCAAGTATAAAGTCACAGTTATTTTAAAACAATTGAATTCAATTGAAGGATACGCAAATGTAACAGAAATAAAAATAATAAAAATTCAATTGAAGATTCACTCATACTCAGCAAAATCTTTTCTCTCCCAACTTGATAAAAGGATAGTGTTACAACAAGAAAAACATTCTTCTTTTGTGGTCCACCTTTTTTTAATACTTTAATTAAAATCTTATTTTGCTTTCTTTTATATATTTTGGTTCATTTGATGATAATAATAATATAACTGATATGTGTTTTGAGAGATTTATAATGATAATAATAAAATATGAATCTAACCTATATAGGTTTCAATTAATACTTTATGACAATAGTTTTATAAATTTTCTTCCTTTTTAAAAATGTTCAACTTTTTTATCGTAAAATTTAGACTAATAACAAAGAACAGATTTTTCATAATATAACCTAAATATCATATTGATTAATTTATTAGTTAGTAATTACTTAAATATTGGTGAGAATATTTCTTAATATCTTTTTTATTTAAATTAATTTCTAAAAAATATTTCAGTTTTAGATATATATTTCAATTTTAGAAATTAATTATTATTTTAGATTAGTAATGAGATATTCTAAATATTTTATACTTGATATTATGTTATATTTTGTTCTATATATAGGGTATATCCATGTTCCTCCATATATCATATCACATATATCTCATATTTTCAAAAGTCCAAAAAATATCAACAAGTAGTATCAGAACCATTGTTCTTACTACCAATAGAATGGAAGGAAATATGTCACATGTCGCTATTCCATTCTTTGATGGCGAAAGCTATGATCTATGGGCAGTAAGGATGCAAACATATCTAGAAGGGCTAGATTTATGGGAATTGGTGGAGGAAGATGATGTTCTCTTGTCTGAAAATCTAACCGTGGCTCAAATAAAAGCACATAAAGACAAAAAAATGAGAAAGGCAAAGGTAAAGTCATGCTTGTTCGCAGGTGTTTCACAAATGATTATGACCAAGATCATGACTCTAAAATCTCCCAAAGAAATTTGGGAATACTTGAAAGCAGAATATGAAGGGAACAAGAAGATTCGAGCTATGAAAGTTTTGAACTTGATAAGAGAGTTCGAGATGCAAAGAATGAAAGAGTCAGAGACAATCAAAGAATACTCAAACAAATTGGTGGGTATTGTCAACAAGATAAAATGGTTGGGAAAGGAGTTTCCAGATTCTAGACTCGTTGAGAAAATTATGGTGACGGTGCCAAAAAGATATGAGGCATCTATTACTTTCTTAGGAAACACAAAAGATTTATTTACAACTACCTTGACAGAGGTTATACATGCCTTGCAAGCACAAGAACAACGAAGATTGATGAGAGAAGATCATGTGGCAGTTGAAGGTAATTTAAATAAAAGGAACAAATACAACAACACACAGGTTTTTTCATCTTGTCCCCATTGCAAGAAAAAAGGTCATCAACCCAACTGGTGTTGGTGGAGGCCATATGTCAAATGTCACAAATGCGGTCAATTGGGACATATGAAAAAGGTATGCAAATATCAAGATTCTCAAGAAGATGTTAAGATTGTGAAAGATAAATCAGAGGAGGAACTACTTCTTACAACATCATGTGTCACAACCAACGAATTTGAGAACAACTTGCCCTGAAAGGTACAGGAACAGTTTCAATTGAAACTCATTCAGGTATCAAATTGGTTTTTGATGTCTTATATGTTCCCGAGATTACCCAGAATTTGTTAAGTGTTGCTCAAATGTTAAAGAAAGGTTACAAGGTCTCCTTTGAAAATAAAGTTTGTGTGATAAAAAATTCTAGACAAAAGATTTGAGTTGGATTTCATGAAGGAGGAATGTGCTACAAATAAAGTGAGTACGAAAGAAGGATCAAAATCAGAAGATAAATATCTCTAGAAGAAAGTAGATGTCCAAGTGAAGAAAGTAGATGGAGGTTCACATTCTAATATTTACAAAAGGTTCAATGTCACTATACAATGAAATTCACACCTGACAAAGAAAAAGATGATGTTGATATAAGAAGAAATTTAAAGGATGATGCCAAATTGAAAAAGAGGTGTTGCCATGGAAGAAAGAGAAAAAAAAAACTACAAGCACAAAAAGGAGAGAAAATCAAGCATCAAAAAATGGAGAATTAAATCTAAAGATATAAAATTTAAATAAACGCAAAGATGAATGTTGAGAATATTACTTAGTATCTTTTTTATTTAAATTAGTTTCTAGAAAATATTTTTAGTTTTAGAAATTTGTTATTATTTTAGATTAGGGGTAGGATATTCTAAATATTTTATACTTGATATTCTGTTATATTTTACTCTATATATAGAAGTATATCAATAAAATACAACATGTTTCTCCGTATAACATATCACATATATATTTCATATATATATCATATCTCTCATATTTTCAAAAATCCTACAAATTTCAACAAATATAAAGCCGAAAAATTCAATTATCTTTTATTATAACTCAAATATAATATTCCATTACAACTTTATCAACAAAATTAAAGATAAAACTACAAAATCTTACATATAAACACTCTTTCTAATACATAAATTTACTTAAATTTTCTCTATTAAACACTTATAATAATTATCTTTTTAAATGATTTGAAAATATATCTGAGATTGTATCATCCGAAACATATTCATGGATTTTTCAATTAAGCAAAAATAATTTAAACTTTTCCAGTACAATCAATGAAGAAATCATGGGTGGAGGAAGAAATACTCGTCATTCTATGGGTTGTGTTGTGGCCTATTTGTGTTAGTTTCTTTCCATTTCTTTGTACGGGCTGCAGCCAATTTGTATTTTTTTTTTCTAGGTTTCTTTTTCCTGCACCCCATTATTTTCTTCCTGCATCCCCATAAAATCTGAAATCCCCGTTTTACCCATACTCCAAAACCCTAAAATGCAAAACCCTCAGCCACCCTCATTCTCTCTTCATTTTTCTTCTTCCGCTGGCTCATCACATTTTTGTAGGCATTCTCTCCAGTAAAGGAGAGTTTAAAAAAAAAAAGGTTAAGCAAAGGAATGGAGATACTGTGAAAGAAAGCAAGTAATAACGAGGGAGGGAAAGTGTGATTCAACCCAAACATTAATGGCAAACTGTATGGTGGAAAGATGCACATTGAACACCTGCAATAAAAAGATTCATTCTTTCAGTTCCGAAATATTTGTTCTTGAAAATTTTCTACATTCCAAAATGACTGTTTTGAAACTATTTCCAGATCCAGAAGTTTTGGACAATTTAGAACTCAGTATAAAATTAACATGAAAATCCATTCATGTAAAGAAAACTAGTTATCATAATATGCATAAATCACATTGATAATAATAACAAGCCAACAGTACTACATAATAAATACTAGTTTATTTTACATAATACTCTGAGAAACCAGCAGCACAACACAATAAAAATGACTAGTGTAACTAGACACACAGCAACCACAACGGAGGAAGTTTTTTGGGGTTGGTTTTAATAAGAAACTATATATACAAATATACAAACAACATCATGCTGATCTGGGTTTTCTGACCAAAGATATTGTGACATTAACAAAATGATTTTTCTCCTCAGACATTGTTTTTGTTAAGATTTGTTGATAGCGGTCAAAAACCTCTTCAACGATAGCTTCTCCAAAGTGACTTATCAGTAATGGTTCTGCAACAGCCCTCATGCACTTTGCAACGTTGTATCCTCCGTTTCTGAGTGATTCAGACAAATTACCATCATCGTTGGCATTCCAAGGTACTACAGATACTTCCATACCAGTAATGGTGAATGAACCTTCCTTTTCAACCTCAAATTCTACTTCAGATGGAGAAGGTGTGTATTGAGGGATGTTGAAACCCTCCATTTGCTCCTCTTTTATGATTCCCTGTCCACAAATTCTACTTCAGATAGATTGTAAAAATTAAACTAACATGTTATTTAATAAGTAATAAGATTATTAATGAATATTCACCTTGGAGACCATGTGATTAAGAGCCCTAGCCAAAAGCTCCCATATATAGCAACACTCTTTGCTAGATGGGTCATGGCTTCTTCTTCCCAAAATCGTGAGAACCATGCGACCCCCTTCCACCATTTCTTCCCCTCGACACTTCAGAAACAACGACAAATCCTTCTGATACTGTTCGTAATAAGCCTTGAGGACGTTTGAGGGACTGGTACTGGACATATAAATGTTGCCCTTATTGTTCTCTACACCTTCCGGAACCTAATCAATCATCAATATTAAACAATCATTCATTTTCCTCTTCAATTCGAAATCATTCTTTCACTCACATAGAAGCTGTGTTGGTTCATATTTACCAACTCAAATGTTGTTAAATTTAATCTTCGAACAACTAAGTATACTACAAGAAGAACTACACCCAAAAACCGACAAAAATTGATATTAATATTCGTAATTTAAATTATTAAACAAAAAAAAATTATCGCTGAAATACATTATGTTTCTTTTTTATTAAAAATATGTGTATAATTTTGGTGAAAATTTCTTCATAAATTTCTTTAAAACAGTATTTTAGATTTTGTAACACACTAGATAATATTTATTTTTATATAAATAGTATTGATAATAAATAAATATTTTGATATATTTAATTTAATTTTACTTTTTTTCATAGGGCATATTATTTATACTATTTATCTAAATCATATTTTTTATTATTTATAATTTAACATCTATGAAATAAAAAATATTTATTTATCAACTCAAACTAACAATAATTTAATAATATTTATTTATTTTATACCTTAAAACTCTCTCTCTCTTTCTCTCTCTATATATACTATTGTATATTATTAAAAGGAGTGTTAAATTGGGTTTTTTTTCTGAAAGGAATCAACTATTATTTTTCTATTTTTGAACATCTTAAATATATTTTTTTTTTCTAAATTGATTTTCAAAGTTGGTGTAATTTTATGGTTTGATATAGTCGGATGGTATTCACTTTCGTTCAGATGTGTCAGTTTGGTACCCACCTTTCTTTACAAATGTGTTAATTGAGTCTCAACTTTTGAAAAGATGCCTCAAATAGGTCTTTTTCAGCAACAAATTATTAACACCGTTAACGGTATTGATATTTAAAATGACTTACAAAATTAAGTATTTATATTTATATTAAAATTTAGTGATAGAAATCATTAATTAAGTTAATAGTTTTAATAATTTTTGTTTGAAAGGGACTTGATTAAGATATTTTTTCAAAATTTGAAACTCAATTGACACATCTTTAAAATCGAATACCAATTTGACACATATAAATAAAAGTAGGTATTATCAGACTAATTAAACCTAATTTTATTATTGAAATTACACGATACCTTGGATAGCCACATAAGGCTGTAGGAGGAATGGACAAAATGCAGAGTTTTGCGGGGAAAGATTCTGCCATAAAAAGAGCCGGGAACCCCATTGAAAAAGCATGAACCCATCCCATGCTCATCTTCTATCTCATTCCTCAGTCTCTCTTTGAACCTCTCAAGGGACTTGAAGATGCTGTTGAAATCGTTCCCAGGGAGATCATTCAGGTAGATCTCGTATTCAGGAGACTCATGCTTCAGTTCTCTACAAAGCTTCTCCACCAATTTTATGGCTTCAGACATCACAAACAAAGTGTTCGGTCCACAAGAACAACCTAAGTCCGCTATTGCTAAGCGTTTCGGCTGCTGCATGCTTCGGTACAGGCTGCTTATCGCTTCCTCTCTCATAACTCTTGTCAAATAAATTGCCTTCTGCTGCACTCGTTAATTATCAAATCATTCACAGTTTAGTAATAATCTTTCTTAAGTTGTCTTGAACATAATCACCGATGCATCGGAGAAAAAGAAAGAGATGATTTGACTTGTTATACGTTTATACCTGAACTAAAGAGTTGCTTGCGTAACTTGTTTCTCCGGTACCTCCATTCATGTGCAGTACTTGAGTTACTTCCATTCTCGATTCTCTTCCGAGGTAGTTGATTTTTTGTGCTGTTATAAAGTGCAATCAAACTCATGTGATGACACTCCTATATATACAGAAACACGGGTATTTGCACGTTTCATTTGTGAGAAAAATATATAATATTGCTCTCAGCATGGGTGAGCTCAGCGAGTGAATTTAAATATTGAACGATGACATATGTAAATTAAAAAAAAGAAGGTAGATCAATATTTAATATACATCTAAAAAAATAAACAATCGTTTTTTTATACTTAAAAAGTTAAATTTTGTCTCTAAATAAATCATATTTTATCAACAAATTTAGGGATTAAACCCTTTCCAAGATACTTAAAAAAACACTTATCCGCCTAATGCCGGGGTTAACGTGGGCTATATATAAAGAAACTGATTAATAAAAAAGCCGAAGATGGCGCAACATGATTGGAGTTACGATAGGGACACAATAAATTAAAAAAACTAAAATGTTGGATGAAATGTGTTTGATTGGTGCTTTAGGAATATATATTTTTTCTGAAACTATTTTTAGAACACATCAAAATTGGAAATGGTAAAAAGTGAAAAAAAAAATGAAATTTGAGATATACGAGAAAAAATCTGATAAAATTAACAACAACAAAATTAGAGAAATAATAAGATTAAAAAATAAACAGTTAAATAGTTAGTATTTCAATTTATATATTTAATATAATTTAGAATTTTAAATTCTATTATAGTTTAATAAAATATCTAATAATGGGTGTTAAACATTCAAGAATGGATGACTACTTCGTGGATACTAATCCCTTCTTTACATTCATTGATTTTCAAAATATTATAAACACTCAAGAAATTAAATAGTATTTATGTTGGCAGTCAACGTGTTTATTTTCTCACTAAGATTCAGTTTTATAAATGAAAAAGATAAGTATGGTAAGAATTTGTTTTTCTTCAATAGATTAATGCAACCTGTCTTAAATTAATTGGAGTAAGAAAACAAATAACTTGTGAATATGAAAGTTCTGATGTTAAAGTAAATTAAATATTGAGTTAACTTGATAATATATTATGGTCAATGTAATAGTGAGGGTATTAATATAAATGCATGACAACAGGTTTGATTATCATTATCGTTACGCTTTATAAAAAAAAAAACATGATCATCAACTTGATCCCAATTAATTAATTGAAATTTAAGGTAATTTTGAGAGAAAAAAAAACAGCACTCCATTCAATGATTTATTTAATTTAAAATAAAGAAGAATTTTACAAATTAATAATTGGATAGACGGGAATTATAATAATGACAATAGGATAATTAGTGTAGTAAATCTTGATGAATAATTTTAGAGAGCTAAAATAATATATTAAATTAAATAAAAATTTCAACGTTTATTTTTTACATAAAACTATTTAAATTTATTTTTACCTGTGACAGAGTAAAATAAGTGAATTTTATTAATAATATTGATCCTTAATTTATTTTATAAAAAACTATAAAAATAATATATCTAATTACAAAATTGAGAAAGTTATGACTACTTCCTACTCCCTATAAACTTGAATATAAAGTCATTGATATTTTTACAATACACTAAATTAATTGATGAAAATTATTCTAGCTAATGAGAAGGTAATAAATTTATTGATCAAAACACTTATTTAATATTGTTTGTCGTTTTGTCCTCTAATTCTTCCTTTATATTCTTTACTCAAACTTTTTTATCTTCTTTTGTTCCTAATATTTTTTTTATTGGATTAATCGGGTAAAAACTTATCATATCCATCAATAATGATGAGTCTAATATCACATACAATCACCTTTGTTTTTAAGTATCTTATACTAAAAAGTTAAAAGAATCAATCATATCCATCGATGATGAATCCATCGCTATAAAAATAAATACAAATACATATTTTACCTCCTATACTAATGATAGATATTATATATATATATATATATATATATATATATATATATATATATATATATATATATATATATATATATATTCATATGAGTTATGGTTATTAAGAAATTGTGATTTTATATGATTATATGATATTAGTTTTACACATATAAGACCTCTGACACCACTTTAACCCCAAAACCTTAAGACAATAATGTTATGAGTTTTTATCCTTATATAGTGTTTAACTTTTTCTTTTCTATCCCATATGAGACTTTTGACTCACACTTTAACTATTCTCAACCATCTTCCCTCAATGGTGAGTCTCTTATTTTTTTTTTCATATGGTATATTTTTCTCCAGGTGTATGGTGACCCATGGTTATGTGGTCAATCACTTTGATGATCCTTTTTTGTTATAGTTATAGTTATGCAGTCAGTCACCCCAAACTATCGATTCTAATACCATTGATGGGTGTATATTTTTTTATCAACTTTAATACCACTTAAGGCTCTATACTAACATTATGCTTGAGTCCGAAATTCACTATTATGACTATAATGGCGTTAGTATGAAGATCAACAAAATTTGTGTTCACATCAAAGACGCGTTTATGATAAGGTGGAGATAACCATGCAGAATCCAAGTTTTGACGTAATGCAATGACGTTCTCTCTCTCTCCTCACATGAAAATGGCATAAAAAAAATACAGTTTGTTTGAGGTTGAAGATTCATATCTGTTGTTTCAGTGGACCATGTGTTGTTCTTCGTTTTTAGTTTTTTAAAAGTGCATCACCCTCACCATACTACAACTTGGGGTTTTCTTTAAGTTTATTCATCAAGGCCAACATTTTGTTTTTCACACTATCACAATCATTTTCGTGTTTTCCTCTACTTGTCCCCCAATGCTTTTGTTTTTATTTGATCGGTTAAGGTTGTGTGGACCATCACATCAATTACCAAATCATTGAAGAATAATAACTTTTAAAGTTATATCTGAATCACGTGATTTCATTAAAATATTTAATGACGTTTCACAAATAAAGTAGATCGTATTTAATTAAACTAAACAAAAAAAAAAGTTATAGAGAATAAGATTGTGTACCTTTTATAATAAATAAAATAAATTTGAATTATAAGAAGAAAATAATCACCAAATTAATTATAACTACATAATGTTTTTCATAAGTCATAGACTATCATCAAAGTCACTTTCTCACCGGAAATAATTTTTTTTTCTTCACAATTTTATGATTAACAAAAATGTAAAACTCATAACTATTTGAAGTCAATCGGTAACAATTTAATGAAAATATATATCCAAAACTGAATAATATAATAGCTCTTAAATAATGACTACTTTTAGTAAAAAAAATGTTTAAAAATCAAATTTTTTAATAACCAAAATGTTGATAGCTAATGTTAGTGACGAATTTAGAAATCAATTAATAATATAAATCATTTTAGTTACTAATTTAGAAATCAATTATAATTTTTTGAAATTATAATAATTTTTAATTTATAATTATTGATATCTAAATTGGTCACTATTTTTTGTTATTAAAATCGATCATTATTCAACAATTTTCTTATAGGGTAAGTAAACTACTATTAAAGTAAAGAATAACAACTTTTTATGATGAAAAATAATTTGGTAAAACCAACAATCAAAATGATAAAAAGATAAATAATTTAAATAGACTTAAGATATGAGAGGAAGGAATGATTCAAAACAAAATGTCTATGTTATATACATCAAGATAAAAGAATGATTAAAAATATTATGTTTATGTTATATCATAAAGTATGTATATCATAGTAATTACACAACTTTAAATAATATATCATTCTTCCTCGTTTGACGTTATCAATAAGGAGTCATAAAAATAGTTTGACAACATTATTTGGTGATAGAGATTATGATAATTGAGATTGAGGGTTAGAAGGAATAGAAAATTGAGTTGAATTATTAAGGTAGGAAGCAACTGGACAAAGCACTCTTTAAAAATAGGAAACAAAATATAATATCACTTGTGCAAAACAAAAGTAATTTACGTTAGTGATTTAGTGTCTGACCATAAAATATCTCAGATTAAAATATATTGTGATATTTTTATAATTAAAAACAATTTTTTTCATTGGACGTATAAGGTTCCACATGATTTCCTTATAATTTCTGTACGTCTCCTCTCCATCCTCACTTCCTCTTTGCAGTTTTGTTACAATAAGTTTGGGTAGTTTTAGTTATTTAAAGTTTCAAAATTTTGAAAATTAAAATATGTCTTTAGTTTTTAGTTTAATACAACATTTAGTTTTAGACGTTATTTTTTATACTTTTTTCATTTTAAAACAAATTAGTTTAAGAGTCATTGTGAAAGGAAATAAAAATGTCGTTGTTTTAATTAAAATTATATTCATATTTTTTCTGTTTAAATGAATATTAAACGGTAGAGTTAAAAATTATCCGTGTTACATTTTTATTGAATATGTTTTGTTTTAAAAATTTCAGATAAAAAAATTGTTGTTATTGTGACAAATTGTTAGCAATTTTTCTGGAATTTAAGACTACTGAAAAACTAACATTTAACTAAGCATAATATGTTTTACGATTAAAAAAGAAAAAAAATATATAGCATATAAAAATGCGACGATATGTTTACAACTTTTTAAAAAAGTTTAGGTTACGGTCCAGTTAAAACCGTAGTCGATAGTTAGAGTTTAAATTACGGTTCTTTCAAATAATGATAACCTATGTTCTGACCACAAGAGTTTAAATCTTTTTATTACACCTACATATATTGCAGTTCATTGATCATAATTTAATATCGAAAATAAACAGACATATCCCTTCGCTGCACATGAATAAATCAGAAGTTGGTTTATATTTATTTATAGATAGAAATTCTTTTTTAAAAGAATAATATAGTTTATGAGAAACATATTGAATAGCTTTTAATTGCACTGAGATACATGTGATCAATTTTTTTAACAAACATGTGATCAGAAAAAAGTGATTTAATAAAACGTCATAATCAAAGGTTAGTTTATACAGAATTAGGAACAACCAGTGGATGAAGGGTTATATGAGTATTTATTTAGCTTACCAAACCTCTTTTTGTCTCTTCTCATGATTATTGCCGGGAAACACCATGGGATCTGCAGCTAAAATATTTTAAAACTGTGCATTGCATCAATGCTTGGTATCTATTTAGAAAAAATGTCTCTTTTTTTTTCTATTATCAACAGACCTATTATATTTGCTTATAAAAAATTAAAAACCAACAATATTTACACTAAAAATATTATAATCATGGTAATAAAAGTTGTAAAATATAAGTCTAGTGAAAAAGTGATAAATAATTTGATATTAAAAAAATTCAACTGTTCATTGTTCGTGAAATTCCCTTGTGACATAATTTTTATTTTAATTATGATTTCTTTCTGTTAAAAAATCGGTCATATTCTATAGTTTTCATATAATTATAGAAGTTTGATGTCTCAAATAAGTAAAAATATAATCAAAATAAAATATAAAAAGGAAAAAGTCACTGAGGACAAATTTATTTAAATTTAATTTTTTAAATACCATATATTTTAAATACGACAAAAGGATCAAATATCATGAAAAATAAAAAAATATATAAAATTTTTAATAATTTTAATAATATTGTATTCGTTTTTTTTTTAGAAATTCAAGTATGATTTAAAAGACTAAATAAAAAAGTAATATGATATATAAGGAAAACAAAATCCAAAAACATTAAGTCTTAAAATTTTAAATTAAAAATAGTATCAAATTTCTTACTAAGAAAACTCATATATTGAAGGTGATAGACCTTCTCATTCTATTTTAGTGAATAAATTTCACAGTAATATTTGAGTCGATAATTTGTCTTGATATTTAACTCAAACGGAAACAAATATGATTAAATATATAGTAGCTAGGATTGGTTTATTTATTGGATAACTCGTATATCAAATGTGATAAATTTTACCATCTATTCCAGTAAAAGAAATCCAAGTGAACATTCTTTTGAGTTAATTATATCATTGATTTCTTTTTTTCTCGTTTAATATGGATAGCTTTCGATTAACCAGCCACACTCGAATGAGAAGGAACTATACTGTAAAAAAAAATAAAAAAATAAAAATAAAAAAAAAAAGAGGAAAAAGATTGGGAAGGAACCTTATCGGCTTTCTCAAAAGGTAAGAAATAAAATGGACTTTCAGCCCAACCGAACAATTGGGCCCAGCTACTGAATCACAGAGGACTAGCCCAATCCTAAGAAAGAAAAGGATCCCTATTGAAACACATTTTTACTATTTAAAACTCCGAAAGTTAGGTGTATTGGTCAGTTTGATTAACCTTAAAATCAGTATGTTTAAAATGATAACTTATTTGAGAGACATATATGATTTTCTCATTAAAAATAGGTAGAAAAATACGGATTTTTAAAACAAGCATATTAGAGAAATACATATCAGAAAATACATTTTTTAAAACGAGCAGATGAGTATTTATTTTATTTTTGAATGATTTTAATTATAGTAATTTACGTAAATGAGTTTTAAAAGATAAGTTGATAAATGTATTTGGGTGCAATATATTAAAATAATCATACATACAAAGACATTAGTAAATAACAACAGCTGCCGAAGGCCTAACGTACATTCATTTCATTAACGTGTTTTTATTTCATGTAACGAAATTTCAAAAGAATCAATACTTTAGTTTTCGTAATGTTAATATAATATTATCCGAACATATATTTATTTCTTGGTTAGACCAAAAGAAGCACCACCCATCAACGTCATATGCGGAACATAACTCTATCTCTTCTTGGTATTACCATGAATAATCAATTGGAGAAGCAATGAAGTTTTCAGTTATCTTTTGTTTGCAATAAATAGTTAAGGTGCAGAATAGGATCGGTATTGATTCCAATTCTTCCAAAATCCCTATTATGCTCATCCACCTGGATCCTCGAATATATTCTTCCTCATTCCGATAGCATGTTATTGTAATTTCCCCATACTTTTCTTTCTAATTTCTCTTTCTAAGTCAATTTTAAACAACTAAAAACAACAATATACACTTTCTTTGAATGAGATTTCATCGCTTTCTAAAGCGTTCATATTACCCTGCTCCTTTGATCTTTTATTCGATAGTACACATGAAAAGTTCAGATATCTGGCAAAACAAGAGATTAATTGTATATAGAGCAAGTGCCAATCTATACTTGCTCTACCACAATAAAACTGCAGAGCAAGTGCAAGACATCAATAAAAGCAAAAATAATAAACAATCTTCTTCTTTAATTTATTTTTACATATAAGAAGCTATAGAAAGTGTGGAAGGGAAGAAAAAGAGTGCATACTGCAGTTGATTTCATTGGTTAGTTGAGTGATTGAGGTTTTGATTTTATGTTTATTAACGTTAACTTCTTAATTATAAAGCGAAATGGCCAACGACTCTTCCCTCAGTAACCTCATTTGCTTTGCAATAAACGCCTCTATCGTGCGCCGGAACTCCTCGTTGCTCAGCTTATCCTGCGGATACGATTTTTCCCGCGCCTTCTCCGTCTCCGATCGCCGGAGTTCTCGTCCGCCCGTCTTATTCCCATCCTCACCCTCTCCCTCCGACAGGCTCCGGAAATAAACTTTTCTTCTATCAAGATGATCTGTTGCGGCGCCTGAATGGCTGTCCGTACACGTGTCACCGATCTGCCGGTGCTTCGCCTCTGCCACCACCGTCTCATCAGAATGGGATTGGGTGAATCGGCGGGACTGGGCGAGGAGGGCGGCGATGATGGCGTTGAAAACGGCGAAGACGAAGAGAGGACTGCGGAGACAGTCGGCGGAGAGTCGCAGAGCTAAGGGGAGGCGCGTGAGGAACCACGTAAGGAAGAAGAGAGCGACGCATAGTTCAATAATGCGAAGTGTTTTGGTAATGCTGTTAACAATGCTTCTTTTCCCTACTTTCATGTTGCTCAACTCTAGCGCATCCATGGCCTAGAAAGAAAGAAAGAGAGAGAGAGAGAGAGAGAGCCTTTCTCTTTCCACGTCTTCGTGTTCTTATATACACACTCTGAACTCTGCCACCGCCATTTTTTCTTCAGTAACAGTGTTCTTTAATTAAGAGGTTAATATCTTACACATGCTGACATGCAACATTATATTTATATTTTAAACTAACAGCAAATCAAATATAAATCTCCATAAAGTAAGTTTGTGTGGATGATCGAATTTACATTCTAAATAGCCGTTTAAGGTTTTATTCCATGGTATATGCATGGAATAAGTAACTTTTAAGTGCCAAAAGACTCGTCTCAAGTTCATGTATCCTTACTTATTCTGTTCAACAACAATCTCTGCAGATTCTTTATCCACAAAATAAAGGAGGTGGCTAATCAACAAATCTATAACACTGCGTTCGAACTATAGAAAATGAAATAGATTTGATTAGAGAAGAATTACCTTTTAAATTTGATTTTTTATTTCTTAAAATTGAAAAGAGAAGATTTTTATTAAGTTAGGAAGTTAGTTGAAAGGAGCAGTCAAACATTGAGTCATTCTGAGATTGCATGTAATATAAGAAAAGAATCAAAAACTGCTCCCAAACTCTCTACCACTGGCGTGCCAAAATTAAACTATCAGACCTGCTGCTATCTACTCATCTGTATCTTTTATTTTTCTCTTCTCACTTCAACAAAGTCACTTATTTCTTGTATTTTAGGTTGCTTCTTCTTCTTGCACCTCTATATTTATTTTTGGATTTATAGTAGCCACGTCTATTAATTGATTTTATTTTTCAAAGTTGAGAAGAAAAATTATTTGTCCCTTTCATAATTCATTATATATATTACCACTGACGTTTCCGTATTTGCATAATATTTTAATATTCTCTTTCACTTTACTTTCCTTTTATTCTTTTCTATCCTAGCTAGTGTTATATTATTTGTCACGTATCTTTTCTAAACACAAATGAGTAAATATATTTATATATGTTTGTTCTAGTCGACCCTTTAAATTAGAACATTTATCTTATATTATATTAATGTAGTGTCACTTCAAGACTTTATCTTCTTTATTCATATGAAATTTTGTCTTCAGTAAAAGACCTGGTATTGGATTGGGAGTGTACCGATTAAACTTTTCAACCAACATTATGCAGTTGAGACTTTCGTGTGTGAGTGTGTGTTATAAATAATTATACGATCCTTATATCAATTTTTAAAGAGGATAGGCACTGACAAAATGTATTAACAGCTTTATGTATAGGCAGCATAGCTCTTGACAAGTAATGCAGTATGAGAAAGATAGAAAATGAGTAGTTGGGGTATATGAATAATTATAATTAAAATTAGTTAGATATTTTTTTCTATAAATATTAAGTTTATAACCTTTTAATTTTTTATGTTATTCCAACAAATAATTTTTTATATCTTGTTGCTACAAGGTGGAATAGATTTCATGAAGTCTTCTGTTTTTTATGGTGTCTGTTACTTCCAAACTGGAGTGTCTTCAGTCCGGTCGTATTGTACCTGCACAAGGTATTTCATCAAATATTTTTTTGTCTAGTTGGCTATAATAAATGATAGTGTATAAGAACACTAAATGTGTCACCTATTTATACTATTTTCAATACACTTTTATTTTATCTTTAGTAACCATCTTTGTTTGAGTTAAACGAGATTAAATGATATATTTAGGGAGTTACTTAACTTCTCAATCATACTGTTCCACCTTGAATATTATCAATTGTCTTACCACCGAATAATAGATTCATAATCAATTGAATACCACAATTATTATATTTTATTTAATAATTGAATCTAAGAATTATATTTAATTTATAATTGAATTTCAAAAATAATTAATAAAAATGTTAATTTTAATATAAATATTAATATAACATATAAAAATTACATTTGATCTCAATTTAGAAATTTAGAAAAAATAAAATTGCTCCATTACACACAAACAATTAGGATTAAATTGTACGTAAATAATGAATATAAGGACTAAATTAAACAAAAGACAGTGACATAGTCATGAATTGACACATAACACTGACATTGACATGTGGCACAATGTTTACTTGACATGTGGACAATCTTTTTTTAAAATTAAAAAAAATTAAAAATTAAAAAAATCAAATATACCCGGAATTAACATGTGACGTATACTGTTTTCAGACATTAAATATTTAAATGATTTTAGCAAAAAGGATAAAAAGAACAAAAATTAACGAAAATTATGACCTAATTGAACAAAAATAAAAATAAAAATCAAATTGAACAAAATCAACGAAAAGAGGCAAAAGAAATATTTAAGCCTAATTTTTTTTATTAAATATTAAAACATGTAAGTATTATGTTTAAAATAAGCAAATATATTCAAATAGATAAATATTATATTTATGGTTATAATAAATCGTTTAAACTATAACATAATGTTAATTTTAATTATTGATAATTAAAAAAATACAATAATATATATTGGGAATAAAAAGGTATAATTTAAGATTATTAAGGAATACGATAGAAGTAATATATGAAACACATGACCAAGTTCTCCCCAGAGGGGAAAAAATGATATTTCTTATTAAAAGAAGTAATATTAAAATTATTTTCCTGAAAATTATAAATATTAAATTCTGCGTTATAAGGTTGAAATTTGTTCAGGTAAAAGATGTACTACAAATGTTAGAATTATTTAGGTTAAAGTCTTTCTCTTCTTATCTTACAGTGAAAAGATAAATTCTATAGGATATTAGGTAACCTTCACATCAATTCAATTTTCGAAATAGTTCCTAACCAACATTGTTCTATATATTATTGAAACTTTATTCCGTTAACTATGATCTTATGTCACATGCTAGGACTATATGCATGATATTTGTTTTGGTGCATGATGTTTGTTTTTGGTATAGAGATTAAGCATCTATATGTAACATTCAATTTGTACTTATGATTTTTTTTACCGATTTCCACCGTTTGATCTTTCTTTCTTTCTTCCATTCGATTTTCTCTCGCTTCCAACAGTTTGTTTGTCTGTCCAAACGATCGGGGTATCTGTCTATAAGGCTCTGATCCAATGCTTAAGTCAGTTCAAGTCCTTTCGGGTAAGTACAATTAATGTTATAATAAATGCGAAGTAAAAGTCCTCACCAACTTATTATAAGATTCTATTTATAATTTTTGACATGGGCCCGTGATTAGGATTTTCTTAATCATAGTCCAATTGCTTTCTAAACTTATTACTCACTTATTATCTTAATTTACTTTTAACTTACTGATTTAGTTCTGGTGCAGCCACTCGACCGAAAGGCCGTGCGTTCTGACAGAGGTCCCTATAATTGTGTTATGACGACAAAATTTCACTAGAATGAACGGCGGAGACCGTTCGATTGTGAGCTGCCTTAAATCACTCCGGAGAATTTGTCACATCAATAATTCAAGAGACCGTCCGTCTGTAACGGGTGGCCTTCAGCCGCTTATCCTTGGACCGCTGACTGATAGTCTAGATGGGGATGTCAATAGGTCATACAGTACAATACTTTTAAAAAATAATTAAGAGGAGAATCTCATCAATAAAAATTGAAAATAAAAACGATCGAAATGAAGATAAAAATAATTCACCACCGAGAGTCAAACCTAGATATGTTATTTTCATTCATATTCTTTCGTAACCCATATTTTGATTTAAGTATCTCTCTCGAAACGTCATGATCTTTCTTGTCAAATTTTCACTTCCATTTTGTTAAGAGAACAACTATGTTAAAGTTCTCAATATCTCTCAACCTCCTTCCTCCCTCAATTTATATATATTGTCCCGCCTAACTCAAACAATCTTCTTATGCTCATAGCTCCATGTCCAAAAAAGATTCCTTTGTGTTTTTGTGAGTTTATTACATACACTCTTCGATACTTTAAAGAAAAATAGATAATATAATCATAGGACATGGATCACCCATTTCATGAGACATACCCGTAACAACTTTGTCATTAAGACTAATTACTTTCATTATGATTATTTCTCTCTCACCCAACAACTTTTTGTCTCCTTTCCAAATTCCTATCTCTAACCTCCATCTTCATGTCTTCTAGTTTGTTTATAATTAGCTCCTCATCACTTGTGAATCTTAAACTTAATTGTTTTATTAGCTCCCATGTCAGCACTACCTAGGCTACATTTATATAACAAAAATAGCTTATTACAGTTTTGTATATTTTCATTACATAAAAAGTTATAAATAGTTAGAACCACTGACCTCAAACTTCTTCTTTTTATCGCCATACAACCATTCTTACATATGTATTTGAGGAGAAAATGTTTTGTCTTGCTAGATTCTCCGGTACAGAATTTTCTCTTCTTGAGATTTTTCAAAGGGTCTTCCCAATCCAAAATTGAAATTCATTAATACTTAATCATATTATTTAATAACAAAAATTTAAAGTTGCAGAAACACACTTATATCTTAAGTTATATGCAAGTTTATGGATAAAAATCTTAGTAATTTTAATTCAATCATTTACGTCTAATTTGTGACAATTTATTTTAATAATTTACTTTTGGTACTTGTAACTTTCTTTTATCATTTTATATATTTCTTTTATTATTTCCATGCACTTTCAATCTTTTATATTTTTTGTCTTTAATTTTAAACATGTATTTTATATAATTTTAATAAGTTTTATTTTGAATAACGGTTTTATATTTATAAATATTTAAATTAAAAAAAATGTTATCATACAACAATAATAAAGAATCTATGAAAAATAAAAAGTAAAAAAAATATATTTGAGATTATGTTTATCACTATTAATAAATATATAAGAATAAATAGTTTAAGTTATCATTTAAATTATCTATATGTAATTATATAATTAAGGTTATCTCTTTTCAATTTGAACACTCTCGTTAGAAAATTAGTCATTTCTTTTATTGTTTTTCCAAGTTTTGGATGAAATATATCTCCTTTACATAGTTCACTTTGTTTCTTTGTGTTGAAAGCAAAAGGGGCTCATAATTTACTTTAGTTTTCACTAAATACTAGTTGTTAGAAGATGTTGGGATTGTCTTTACAAGGCAAACTAAAATTTATGTGCTTACGACAATTACGCACTGGGTAATAAAAAAGATACATAAAAATATTTTTTTTTTAAAGTAATTATACTAAAATTAAAACTGTTTCCACTAAAAAAAATATTGAAAGATAGAACTTATGATATCATTCCGTACATATTATCTAACTATATGTCACCAAGTCTTAAAATGTTTTTAAAAGTAATTTAAAGATAAAAAGTACATATTAACTTTTTTAACTAATAACTTCACGTGTTAAGCATTATAAATAATAAAAGTTTTTGAAAGTAAAAACTATTTTTTGTTTTATTTAGGAAAATAAGTCGTCTCCTATGTTTTGGAGTTGTGGACAGAGAATGAACTGGTTTGTTGGACTTTCCGTGGAGCATCTTCCTTCATAGATAATAAATAGCACTGAGAAAGACTAGCTTTTGTCATGTTCGACAGCAGCGCCATCTTCTCCCATAAACTGGAGAGGATTTTTTTCCTCTCACATGGCGGCGGCTTCTTCAATTTCCCAAACTCCTTTTACGCTTTTTCAGGGGTCAAATTGTCTTAAACGAAGAAATTTGAAAAACACTTCACTTCCCCATTCTTTTTCTCCGTCAAGATCCTTACTTTGTAGTGGATTTCTTTCAAGGAGACCTCTTTCGAGAAGGAACTCGTTCTGGGTATCCAAAACCATGGATGGATCCGTGAGAACTTCTGCTTTCAGAGATGGAGAAGGGGATGAAAATATCCAAGTGTTTGAACAAGAAGCTTTCATCGATGGACCATCCCCGCTTCAGTCAAAGTTTTTGTCGAGTGAGGTGGAATACAAGCTCAATCGACTGGTTCGTAATCCTCCCTTGATGTTTTTCAATAATGTTTTGGCCACTAAAGTTCTGAATATTCACTCTTATGATTCCCACCCCAAGTGGAGGGAATGTTTACTCTTTTAGGGAAAATTGTCTATATATTTTCTTAAAAAGTATTATTAGGTTTCTTTTGACATGGTTTCTGAAATGCAAGGAATCTGTTATAAGGAATGAATGTTAGCAGAACTGGAATGTGGTTGCAAGAGAAAAAAGATACATTTTTATCATACTAGGCTTAACCATGAACCCGTGGCTGGGAAGAGGACCCACTAGTTAATATTGTTGTTAAACTGAATTTTTCTTTTTTTTTTTTTGCTTTTTTTTTACATGACTGTATAATCTGTATCATGTTATTGAAGGTGAGAAAAGAATCGAAATCCATGTTATAAAAAATTATGTTTGCTACTATTAGGTTCATTTGAATATGCTATCCAATCTCGGAAACATATCATACCACCTTTTATTTTTACAACCCAAGGTTTTCGAAGTCGAGAAATTTCAAATGGAGAAAATGGTATCTGAGAACGATTAGTCAATCATGGTTTGAGAATTCTTGTTGATAGAATGCAAAGGAGATGTTTTCATTGTGCTATTAAAGGGGGCGTTCAAAATAGTTTCTGTGTTGCGATTCCAGAGGGCTGTTCCTGCAGGCTCAGTGTGTCAGCTAGGTCCAATACACTTGTGATGTGTAAACAATGAAAGTTATATACCACAGTCAGTAGCTAGGTATAGATAAGGAGACATAGAATACATTTGGTTAAGTGTGTTTGCCAGCATGATGAAGTGAAACCAAAATATCATGATCAATAAATATATAATGCAGATGCTTCTCAGTCTACTCTTAGTTATATGAGAAGGAAATAAAAAATCAAATTGAATTGAGTTTTTCACATTTTAGTTCATTTTCTTATATAAAAGGCTTTATGAAGAAGCTTAACTAAGTAGGATCAACTTGTTGCATATTCCCTAAATAATGAAGTGCATATGGACTAGATTTGCAAAACACATCCTTAATACACGCTCAGCATTAGTTTCTTCTACTGAAGTAGATTTGTTTTTACTTCTTATCTTTTTTTCTATGCGGCTTGAATAAAAAATGAATGTAAGGGAACAAGAAACAAGAAAAAAGGCCAAAAGCCCAGAATCTAAGCATACCCAGCTTTAAGAGCATCCTTCATAATCGTGGCTTATTGTATAATTAATAGAACAGCTAATGTGAGGAACTAGAAATAGTGGTACTTTAACAATGTCGTATTTTTCCAGAGGCCTGTAAAAACTTTGATATGATTTAGGCATTAATTGTTGTTATGCGTTCAAACACTTAGAATTGTGGGATTTACACATCCCATAATACCCAAGTTCCTATTACATTACCACTATGTGCATTCCCTTAACAAATAGCTTTTGTTAAGGCTTTCATGCAGCTACCGCACGTCCCGCCAAGTTGCCTGCAACCTACTAGTGTCACTGTCATATTTGAATTATTCAACTGATTCTCACAATATTCTTAGTTTTCTATGCATGTTCTTCAGACAATGGATGGGGTCTTATAAGACCTCGTTTTCCTTTTAGAGCAATTTTTGAACTCCTAATCACCATATCTGGCTATGGAGTTTTTGTCTCTATGATCAATTCTTCTTTTAAGTCATACCGTTTAAAGTTATTTGTACAAATAGATTCTTTCACAAGCATCTCATATGATAAACCTTTTAGTCTTATAACACTAAGTTTGAATTCCCATCTTAAGGCTTGTTCATTGTAAAATTATTTCCACATTAAAGTTTAACTATATTTTTATATGCTAATGCATTTAGTGCTGATGTTAACAGAGCAAGTGGATAGTAACTGCCCTCTTTGGTGGTTTCATTCTTTGGAGGCATGATGCAGAGGCCTTATGGTTTACCTCAGGGTCAATTTTGAATGCATTGCTTTCTGTTTTGCTCAAACGTATACTCAATCAGGAACGACCTTCAACCCTGAAATCTGACCCGGGGATGCCATCTTCACATGCACAATCCATATTCTTTGCTGTCTTCTTTGTTATTTTGTCAGGTAATATCTCGTAATAGTTCTTTTTTTAGAAAAAAAAAAAAAAAATTGGCAAGAAAGGTGGTTTACAAATCTTAGCTTTGTGATCCTTTCATAAATAATTTTATATATTAGTTTTGGTCGGTAGCAATATAAAGCGATTAAATATTTTCCCTTTTTTACTATATGTTCCTTGTTCTGGTAGCTCAAAAAGGTTATTGTGATCAAAGTTCTGATGGTTAAAGGAACTAACGTTGTTTTGTTCTTGTAAATTTTATTTAAGTGTATCTCTGCCTCGTATCTTCAATCTTCTATGTTGTTAACATGGGAAGTGTGCCTGGTTTGGATTTCCTTGGCAAAACTTTGTTTTTTTGTTTTAGATTTGCTTCATGAAATAAAGAACTCCATTATCTTAGTTGCCTTTTCAGTGATGACAATACAAATTTCCATGGCATTCATGTGAAAGACTCAATACAAGCAAAAAAAAAAAAAATCTTTAATTAGAATTGTTTTGTCTGTTACATCGTGGAGGTGCCGATGGTTTTAGATTTCTTTGTTTTTCTTAAAGACGTGTAGAAATATATGATTTCACTATGAACATTTGTTTGTTTCTCTTGTTATATTACAGGAGTAGAATGGCTTGGGCTAAATGTATTTACCATTGCCATAAGTGGATTGGTCCTGACATTTGGTTCTTTCTTTGTAAGTGTATAATATTTCCATTTTAGCCTTCAGTTTGTTGCCTCGTTGGTATACCTTTTATTCCTTGTGTTTTTGGTACCTTAAATTCTGCTATTCTATATTATACATTTAAAATGGCTATCTCAATTACCATATGAGCATTACCTCTTCATTAGGTCCATGTGCATCATTACAAAATACTGTATAATTTTATAGGCTAGAACATTGTGTCCTGGTTTGTACCATGTCATTTCACAACTTATATGATGTTTATTGTTTCGAAGTGTTGTGTAAAATTGTATTTGATGTAAATATAACTATACAAAATGAAGTTAGCAACTTCGAAAAATCTCTATTCCTTAAGAAAATAAAAAAACCACTAAGACGAGTTTTCTATGAATTCTTTATCTCGTAGAATGCTCTCTAAGAATTAAATCCTCTTGTTTCACTCATGCTTGAATTTTGAATATGAATATAAGCATTTTGTCACACAATGTACATTACCCTAGCTTAGTGAAATCACAGAAAGGAATTGATAAATATTTGTTTATGGTATAGTTGAAAGCTCCATTGCTCTAGCGTACTGAATCAGAATATATAATTTCTGAATTTGATTATAGTACGAGTTGCTTATGCTTGTTCTATGTTTCCAGTCGTACCTGAGGGTGTCGCAACAGCTTCATACAGTGAGCCAAGTGGTTGTTGGAGCTGTTATTGGATCCATTTTCTCTATTTTATGGTACTGGCTGTGGAACGGTTTTATACTGGATGCTTTTGTATCTTCTCTATGGGTTAGAATCGTTGTTGTTTTGGGGTCTGTGGGACTCTGCATAGGTTTTGTTTTATTTACTATTCGTTATTGGCTTCAAGATGACTAGAACTTCAAGACACATGTAAAACATTGCAATGCGTTTTAATGTGTTAATGACACATCTCATTTTCTTTGTTTCAAGATTAAGGTTTTATGTTATGTTGCATGGTTATGACATGAATCATTTTACGCCAATACTGTCTTGTAGTAATGCCTGGTTTTCTATCTCTTGCTTTCTTAGTTAGCTCTGTTGCTTTTCCTCGAAGCTTCTGGTTGAGCTTCAGCCCTATTATTTGTTAAGAAAATATCCCTTTTCTTGAGCCACTTTTATAACTTTTGTGTAGACATAACTTTAGTATTCATTTAATATCGAATACACATTCAAGAAAAAAAATGTAAACATAAGATATGTCAAAGTAAACATAACTTGCCTTTATGATATACTTTTAATTCAAACTTTAGGTTATAATAACATGAACAGCATTCTTGTTCTCGTTCCAAAGTTAAAAAGTAAAGTGAGGTTGAGCAACCAAGAAGTAGACACCATGGAAGAATTCACGAGCTGCTTGTGCTGCGTATAGGAGTGAAGGTTAAACAAAGAAGACACACGTGTACATAGCTAACCAGTGGCTACAACGATTCATCTCGAAGATATTCTGGTGGGGCCATCCTCCATGGCCGTGTATTGGTGAGAAACCCGTGTCACACAAAGGAACAAACTTGAACTGTGTGTAATAATAAGCTAGTAGTAAGTAGTGAGGTAGTAATTTTCCGTTTTAGTTGCCGACGTGGCTACCTCCGTTTCCACCTCCAGAACCGCCAGAAAACCCTCTGCCGGCTCTTGATCTTGCCCTTCGCCACCGCCGCATGTTCGCAACCTTCGCGAAGATCTTCCGAATCAGATAGAGCTTCCGAGACTGGCGTGCAATGAGATCGGCCGTAGAGGAACTCTGGCCAAGCATGATCCCATAACCGTCTTGGAAAGATTCCATTCCTCCGGTCAGAAGCTGCCAGAACAACGCTCCCCCTGCTGCTCCTCCTCTCTTAGCCGAAGCGTATACTTTGTAATACACTGCATTGAACACTTCATCCCTCTCGTACGCCTCGTACCCCGAACCCCTAAACGATTTCCCAAACTCCGCTACCAGAATCGGTTTCCTTATAGCGTATTGCGCGTCCGTGAAGTGAGCACTGAGCCAGTTGTTCAAGAACGAAAGCTGATACTGCACGTTGGAGCTCGATACCCTGTTTATGGAGCAATCAAAAATAAAAATATGAATTTGATAACGTTATTAACTGATCTTTTTAGTTAGTTACTAACTAAACTAACCACTGGTCGGGGTAACAGTGGACCGTTGCAAAATCAATGGCTGGGATTCGGTTATTTGCAATGAAATCTGTGCCTATGTCGAAACCGGGATTCAATCTTTTTCTCTGTGGTGTTGATTGACCGTAAAACCCTTCCAGTCCTGCCTCCAATAAGTGGTTCCTGTCTATCGACTTCACAAACCAAGCCATTTCCGTGATCCACGCCTATAATCAAACAAAAAAGTGGCGAGTTAACGAGTCAACTCATGATTGAGAATGAAACCAGGACCGTGATTGGCGTCTTTACTACACAAGGACGCTGCTTTAGGTTAATTTGTCCTAATCACATCATTCCTTTCCTTTTTTTTTTTTGAATAAAGTAATATATTTTAGTGCTAGATTTGGTTTAAAAATGGTGAGCACTAACATCTATGAGGGTGAAAGAGCTAGAAGGTAAAAAAAGAAAAAAGAAAAAGGTGGAAGAGGAACAAAATATTTGACCTGAATAGTCCTTCCTGAAGGATCCGATGTACACCTAGGCTCATTCATAAGCTCCCACGCCATGATTGTTGGGTCATCTTTGTAATGGGTTCCAGTAAATCTGTTGTATCTGTTAAGAACAGTCTATGGAAGATGAACAAAATTCAGAGCTTGAAATTATGTTTCCCAATAACACGTTTATCTTAGATGTATGAGCAGAATAAATGGCAAAGTGATTATTATACTGAGATTATTTTAGTTATATTAGATGGTAACGGTAGAAGGAACACAGATTAGAAGAGACAAAAAAGTACCAGGACTTGTCTGGTTAAAGGAAGCTAATTTCACTATCCAAGGTTTTAATCTGCACATACAATTTTACGAAGCAAGACGAGAAATTGTACTAACCCTGACATGGTTCATGTAGTAACCCTTAACAACAGGGCTCCTGAAGAAATCATCATCTGAAGTAAGGTACTGGCCGTGACTTCTAGCCCAGTTCACATACTGCTTCTTGCCTCCGAAGTTTTCATAGTTGTTCACCAAGCTCAGTATGAGCTTAATTCCGTGCTTTCTGGCCTCAGATATAACGAAATCCAACCCCTTCACACCAGAAAACAGAGAGAAATTGAAACTAAAAATATAAACACAGCAAGAAATGACATGTTAAAAGGCAAAAAATGTGGAAAGTGTGGGTCTCTTACCGTGAACATTTGCTCATTGTAGAAACCAGGGGAATATTGCAGGGGTCTATAACCACCGTCACTGAAGGCCCAAGTTCTAGCAACAGTAAGGCCGTGACTTGCTGCTTCTCGGAAGGCATTTGAAACCTTGAACCTCTGAGATGGGTCAGAAGCCGTGTACATTAACCAGTAGGCGTTGAAGCCATTTGCATAGTAAGGGTATCCATTCAGCATGAAGTGGGTGCCTCTGGTTCTGACGAAACCATCCCTTGCTTCCACGGTGGCATGGAAACACTCCTGAGGGACCAGAATGGCCAGAAGAAAGACAAAGGCAAAATGCTTCATCTCTGGTTCACTCTCTTACACAAACTCATGTATGGGTTCTCTTCTTGTTTATATGCTCGCAGTAATATAGAGATAAGAGAAAAAGCAAAAGTACGGTTCTTCTGCAGTTGCTAAGAACCTGAAAAGTGAAAAGCGAGTTTGTCTTCTTAGATTACAAATTCAGTTTTGTTCAGAAGAAAAAACAGAAAAAATGCAATTATAATGCGTATGTAATTTTTAATAACATTATTACTAGAGTATGTGAGATTTCTGAAAGTGACAAATAAAAGTAATGTTTACCACTAAATTAATTTCTCTGTTAGTTGATTCGTGTTTTGCAGTCATTTCCCTGTTGTAATTATTGTTCCAAAAACACAGACGGTGGTGTGATTTTAACCGCGAGAGTTTAGATAATCCGTATCCCAGATTGTTTTATTGCAGGTTAGGGTATAAGGTTAATTAAATATTCATTTAATAGAGTCTCATTAAACGAAAATATATTTATAGGTTTGAATGTGAATCCTATTAAATATAACTTTAAAAATGAGAATCCAACTGTGAAGTTAAAAAAAAAAATTCATAAAAGCGGGGACGTAGAAGTCCACAAAGGATGGTTATACAACTACCGACACAGGATTGGTATAATGTGAAAAACAGGCAAACCAACTACCGTACTTTTTAACGAGACATTATGAAAGAGAACAGTGTTACCAACTTTTGCAATGGAAAATGACAACCAACGATTTCACTTAAACCTAACAATGATATTTTCGTCGATTTTGTTTAGTTGTTATCCATTAAATAAAAAAAAAACATTTATTCAATATATTTTTATGAATATGATATTAAAGAAAATTATTTCTTTCGAATTGAACTATTTTTCTTTTTTGAGTATGAGAATTATGTATAACCATATCATCTTCAATGGAGTGGCGGCAGTGTAATTAACACAGAAGATTATGCAACTAACTGGTTGAACTGCACCGACAGTAACCCAACGTGATGAACACATGCATAACAATGGATGACACAGTCACTGAAAAAAAATTGTAACCTACAATTTTCACTGCATAACAATGAGGAATAAGAAGAATGAGTTGAGAAGAATTTGTGGAAACTGTTCTGTATTAAAGATGAAGGGCTGGTTGCAGTGGTGTGTGTGAATTAATTAACATTTTCTTGGTTTTGTGTTGTTTTCCGATGCCTATCTATTCTGGTATCTGAATCTGATCCTTCACGCGGCATAGTTTGGTTAAAAGTTAACACTGAAATTGGACCCATGATTTGCAGCATCTGCTGTTATGGCAGGGTGAGTTTGATGGGGTCCACCACTACTGTAATGATGCCATCCTTCTTCTGTCCCGCCCCCAACCATTTGCATTGCCATATGCTTGGAATTAGACCTAGCCCAGTCGGTAGAACCTCTTAATAATATCCAACATTCAGTTTCTCAACTAACTATATTTGTGTCTGGGGTTTGCTTTTAATAATGCAATACAGAAACCTATGTAAATAAACAAACCATACTAAAACTAAAGTCTTTTATAACATTTCTTTTATCTAATTAAGTTTTTCTATTTAAACTTTTGGTACCCAGATTACAACTCGGGTTGGATTTAAAAAGATTTAATTTTTTTATATATGAAATTTGACTCCGCACGGATTAATCTAGTTTAAACTGGGTTCCAGATGAAATTCACGATCCACCGATAACAATCATGTTTTACAAATTTTTATTATAATTATTTATTACTTTTAAGTATATAAATTGATAAATTAATACTATTTTTCAACTATTATCTTATAATAATATTTAGTAAAATAGACAAATATTTTAATTGTAGTGTTATAAAACAATGAGTCAAATAATTCATTTGGATTGTGTAATAATAAATATATAAAATAAATTGAAAGAACAAAGTATTCTAAAGATTAACCCACAAATTTGTACTGGATAATCGGATTACAAAAGTTTTTATTTATTAAAAAGTGAACCGGATTAAGGGAACTCATTTTTAATTAAACTTATAAATTTATGGCGAGTGTGAACTGAGATTACTGAGATAAGTTTGTGTTAAAATTTTAATTAGCAAGATAGAATAAAAGACTCGTTACCAAGAAAATACAAGTTTTTTGTATGAAAAATTATAGTAACATTTAATATAAAAAAAAAATTGATAAAAATTTTAATATAAAATCATAGTAGTTAATGTTTATAAAATTTTTTATGCATTCGATTTTATTGTTTTTATTTAAAATAAAATTTTCAATTGATCTAATAGTGGAAAGAAAAAACATATAGAAAAAAAGGCATTTAAAGGGTATGTAGATTTGCGATGAATAAAGTAGGAAAAGAAGAGGAGTTTGGTGGGGATAAGTTGAGGCGTGGGTCTGAATGCGTGAGAAGAGAGATTTTTTGTGAAGGATATCTCCACGATTGGCGCAATAAATGAGGAAATCTAACACTTCAAAACATCACCTTAGGCTCGTGCATTTGTCTCGCCTTTCCATTTCTCCCGTTAGGTTTTCACACGCATGTCACTTCCTCATACAATGCTCCAACTTCTTTCTCTTCGGGTTTAACTTGTTCAATCTTTTTCCCATTATCGATACATGATCATTTTTTATGTTATTTCAACCTGCTCGTTTGTGCAAACTCACTCGACACATTCAAATTTACAGTTGTCATTTATAAAATTGTCATTGTTTTGTGACCATCAGAAGTGTCATCATCTAATTTTTAATTAGAGATTAAAAAGTGAGAATGAAAAATTAATGATTAATTTTAACTCTTATAACTAACGAGGTGTTATCATTACTTAGGAATACTGGTTGGGGCAAACCTAATAAGAGAATCTACCTAAAATTTGGTCAACTAAGTTTTGTAAGAAAACAAAAATAATCTTTATGAAAGCTTAATAATTTAAGTTTTGAAGATGGGTATGGAACAAGAAATGGCCGAGAAATATAGATGTCTTCTATCTTATTTCAGGTCAATAGGAAGACACTTAATTAAGAAGCGACATAAAGGGGTTTTGGGGGTGGAGGTTTGCATGGAGAAGAGACCTTTTTGAATCGGAACCTAATGCAGATTAGACAAACCATAAAATGAAAGGGACACACATGAAGGATCCAACTACAATATATACAACTAACATGGCACAGAAAATACGTAGAGTAGGATTATTGCTATTAACAGTGATTTATCTGAATCGATATAACAAGGGAATGCATCTGTGATGTGACCTATTTCTACCTGTAGTGTCAACAAATTACGAAATATTTGTATTTGACAACCACAAACCAACATAAACAAGGCTCAATCAAGTCAGAATTCTACAAGGACATTCTTCACTGCTGAAACAGAGAATTCTCATGACAGCATTGTGCCGGATGGATCCCAAGGTTAAAAAAAGTCTCAAAATTTCCAAGTGAAACCGCTAGCACCCTCAGACTGCCAGAAAATTGCTACTGATAAAAAAAGAGGAAGCTGACCATGTAGTGGCATGTAAGACTTTTATTGCTCTCTCCTACCTACCATAATACGGCATTGCATCTAATGGTTATGTTGTAAATTACTTGGCTGCATCATCATGTTCAGGAATCAGATCAAGTTCAGCAGAAGATGATCCTATTTCCATAGGGAGATAAGACCATGCTAATGCAGCAGTACTAAGAGCAATCACAGTTGTGATGGAACCCCAAATCCATCTCTGCCTCTTGTTCTTCCTTTGCCTCTCACGCCGTGCCATCTCTAGATAAGACAGCCAAAAACATAAACCAGATTAACAAATTAATCAAATATAAAATAAAACAAAATCATAAATTTGGAGTGACCTGGTAAAACCCCCGTCTCCACCCCAGGAGAATCAAACTTGAACAGACATAAAAACAACCAGTCCATACACTCATGTCTATCAACATATCCCTAAACCATATATAATTGTACCAATCTAATATAGATAAATTAAATACACAGCAGAATGATAATTGTGCATTGAGGAAAAATAAGTTAACAAATAAAAAAACTAGCACAGCTTAATGAATATATCATATATGTAGTTAAATGGAGAATAAACAACAATTGATATGTTTCCTTAATCAACACAATTATAGACCAATTAAATGACGAGTCTCACCTACTGCTTCCTGGTTCCTCTGAGACATCTCCTTATTCATGGTCTCATAACAATGGAGACGTTCCATAAGTCGAGCAATATCAAAGTTCTTTGCCTCTAGTTGAGCTTCCATCTCTTTCTCTACCTCCGCCCTGGCAATTCCTTTTCCAATGGTATTTGATATAATCCTAGCAATATGAACTTGTTGACATAGATCTTCCACACCATCAGAAATTATCTGCTCATCCTTCGCAACAGAAGTAAGCTCTGCAGGCAATATAATTCCTGCTTGATATAATCCTTGCCTAATACATTCCCATTGGCTTCTCATGCTATTTAGATATTCTTCGGCTTTCTTCCGCTTCTCGATCTCCATCAACAGACTTAATCTCAATTCACGCAATTCAACTTCAGTATCAACATCGTGTGTAGAATTTTGACTCGTGCTGGTGGAAGAAAATTCTACAGAAAGAAAAGAGCCAAGTAAGCTAATGGACATGAATATATATTGGACACTACATATTATTATCGAATAATCCTTCACCTCTCCTATATGATTAGTAGATGAATACACCATAAGATTGTTAGCTCCTCGGTAAAAGAAATAACTAGCAGTAAAGCTAACCCAATTTACCTTCCCATGCATCATAATATTCCCCAATAGGACTGCTAAATTTCATAGAAAGGTCCGTTGCATTCTCTTCTCCATCTGTGTTGCTTGCAAAACTCATTGAATCTGCTGGATCAAAGAAGTCTTCATCAACCTCTCTAGCTCTGTCCAGATTCAATGTCAGTGACCTTTCCTTGAGTAAATAATCTGTTAAGCTACTACTTCCAGTTTCTCTGGGACAATTTGCAAGGTCAGCACCATTGCTGTTATCCAGTTTGCCATCATAGACACCATTCACCTTCTTATCCTCTTTAACAAGTTCAGTGTTCTTTAAAGTAACATGGAGGTCACCAGCTGAACTTGCAACAACAGCATCAACGAAGTTCTTGTCATTAGCATTTTCATCATCATGAATATCCACATCAGAGGAACTCTTGATTAGGAGACTTGGACCACGACGTTTGTGGTTGATGATGTATGGTGAAGGAGGGAACGAGGAAGGAGTTTCCGGAAGGGGTGTCACCTCAGGAGTGGAATAAAGCGTAGGCTTCAATGGAGGACGAAGAGCCTTACTTTTATTGGCAAGCGCTTTAGTACTCCTCTCTAGCTTCTGTGAGTTCGGGATAGGAATTGAAGTTGGACTAGATTTATCAACCGGATTTGAAGCTCCCGGCTCTATCAACCTATCCAGTGCTACGGCAGTAAAACTCGACATTGCTGTACAAACCACAGAGCCATACAAATAAGAACTCAATAAAATTTCACACTCAAGCACAAATTTAGCAATTTTTCTACAACCCTAATGCAATAATTCAAGGACACAATTTCATTGTATGATTGAATCTAAACAAAACTAACAAAATTGAATTTTGATTCGTTCTTCTTGAGAGAAGGACACAATAAGAGAAGAAAGCTAGGATTATCCTTTCTCCCCCAATCCAAACCACCACCACACGTAGATAAATAGCATTAAAGCGGGCCAAAAATTCAAAACACATCTTTCTTTCAAATAATCTAGTATAATTTTGTCACAAGCAGGAAAAATACAATTTTATTTTGTCTTAAAAACTCATAATAACAAAATTCCATGCGTTATTCCCTCCTCCCCTTGACATATAAAAAACAAAGCATATAACAAAATGATATTTACATATTATTCTCCCCAGAAAACTCCGGAAACAACAATAAAACAGAAACCGCATAGAGAGAAACCCAAACTAAATAACCGGATACCTAAACTGGTCTCAGAAACATACTACAATGGAAACAATCATTCTAAAGTGAAGAAAACTTCAACGGAGAAAAAAAAAAGTGCTAAGACGCGTGAGAAAAGAGAAAATACCTAGAAGAAGGAAGAAAGTGAAAATGAAGGAGAAGAAAGTTGAGCGAGAAAGAGAGTGAACAGTGTAGCGGAGAAAGAAGCGGGAAGCATCAAATTTTGCGACTGTTGGTTTGTGCAATATATACGCATATATTTAACACCCAGCGAACCTAACCTCTCTTCCAAGAAATCAAATCATTTCTATATGTTATATTTTCCTTCTTTTTGTATAGGTAAATCTGTTTTTGAGCAACTTTAGTTATGACAGGTTTTAAAAATAGAATCTTGGAGAGAAAGATAAAGTTATGACCGTCTCTTGAGTTTAATTCTAGTTCTTTCTTACTTTTTGGGAACCTATTCTCTGTCACTCTTTATTGGTATTCTTGGTACTTCAATAATCTTTTTCTTTTTGGGTTCCTTCATCGGTGGACCCTCATTGGCCCAGCCCATTAAATTTCGTGGGACCAGAATAAAAATCTCAACCAACCACGACGTCGTTTAACGAATGCAAATAAAAGGGAAAGCCCTTTGCCAAACGCAACTCCTTCTTTCAAAATTTGAAATTTTTGAACGTGACATCGTTCTTCCAGATTTTGTTCAGCGTCAAGGTTTGAAAATTTTTAAAATGAAACTTTACTTTTTATTTTGAGTTTTTACATTCAGCTTCTTTTTTTTTTAAATGGTTACAAATTTAAAAAAAGATTGTTACATCTTATTTCACTTCACTGAAAGCTCCTCGAATATAAATTATAAATAAAAAATAACAATTTATTCATTCTATAAAAAATAATAAACATAAACATTTTAAATTTTGATATAAACTAGACAGTCAAAAATATAATCATAATAAATAAAAATAATAATAAACACAAGTGACATGAATAATTTGTACGATAAGAATTAGATATAATGTTAATATTTAAAAAAGGTGTATTTAGTTTCTATTAAACAAAAATTACATATACTTAAATAAATAGTAAAATATTGAAAAATACCATACATAATTTTGTTAATCACGTAAAAAGAATACAAGTGCGTTAATGGCATAATAGCTCAATGGTGTATATAATGTTAAAACATAAATTCTCTGAGAATGAATGATATTAGTATCATGGAAATGTTATTTTGCATGTGTGTTTTGCAAATAAATTATTACAACTTTTGATATCCACTACAATTTTTTTTACAATTTTTTTTAAATAAGGGTATATTCGGTATCATCATAAATTTTGACATTTTTACTATGTTCATATTCCAATACTTATTAACTATATTAACTACAATTATTTATGCTAATATTGGTTGATATTAATTCTATCAGGTTGATTTAAGTTTTTCTTTTAATTTTTTTATTGATGTCAACTTAATTTTTTTCCAGTACATATTAACAAATAGTACTAATTGTTAATACAAAAAACAGAGTAACTTCGGATAAGAATGTCCAACATTCAAATGTATTCAATTGATACATTTTAAAATATTTAATTTGAATGAAATGATTTAAATTTATTAAATTTTAATTTTTTTATTTAGATAAAATATTTTAATTATCATTCAAGGTAAAAACTATTCAATCAGAAAATAATTATTAATTAAAAATATTAATATTAATTATTTTTTTTATTTTATACAGTTAATATTTTGTGCACTCGATAAATCTCATATTATTTACGAATAAAAGTCAAACATAATTTAAATATTTTTTACTTTCTCTGCTCTTAAAAATATTTTATAAGAACAAAATAGTGACAAAACTTTATAATCCAGATAATGTATTAAAAACACATTCGTTGTTTCGATTAAAATTATTTAAGTTATTTTTGTAATAATGTTGACCCAAGTTTTTTTTTTTTTTTTTACTTTCAGATTAATGTGGCTGAAAAGGTGAAGTCGAGATTAAAAGAAGAAAAAAGTTATAATTTATGTTAGTTGAATTTTATTATTAATATTATAAAAAAACATCAACAAAATTTAAATAAGTAATAATATTGATGTTGGTGATAGAAAAACAGACACTACACTTATCGACAAGGAAAATTATAATATTTATTAGTAAAAAATATTATTTTCAATATTAGTTGAATTTTTTTATTAATGTTAAATAAAAATAATAATAAATTACAACAACAAAATGACCTTAATAAGTTAAATCAAATAAAATAATTCGTATGAACATTAAGAAAAAAAATAGTTAAACTTAATCAAAATATAGTGATCCCAATAATAATATCCAAACCAAAATTGATAAAAGAAATAAGAAAAACAATTAAATTATGAAAGAATTTAAAAAATTTATTTTTATGTGAAGTTTCAAATTATCTCATTTTAAATAATTTATTTGTTTTCATGATTTTTTTTAAAACGTTCTACTCAAATAACACAATTATCATAGACCATTTTAATTTTCTTTATAAAAATAATTATCTTCTAAAACTTCTCCACCCAAATTTATTATAAGGTAGATAATTATGAATCATGTGAGTTATTGGTTGCTAAAGATGAGATTGATTGACTATAGATCGAGCGATTTCTTCTATTTTCGCTTAACTCGATCAAATTTAATTAATGTTGAGTTTGTACTTTTTTGTTTATTTTGTAACTAAACCCATCATTCTTTTTGGTGTACTTGGGTTACCGGTGAATAAAAAAAAACCACAATATACCAAAATTATCTAAAATAAATTATTTAATATTTCATAATTTTGATAAAATAACGAAAATACATAATATATGTAAGTATGTATGAGTATAAAATATTATTATGTAATAAAATATACAATTACCTTTATAACAAATTTGTCAGACATTTAATGTCTTTATTTTGTATTCATTAAATAGTTAGGTTGGGTTCAACAACTTACTAAACTCGGTTATTTAATTCAATTCTAAATTGTTATGCTTGACCAATACCCAGTGACTAAACTTAATTCACCAAAATGCAGTGGAATTAAATTGATTTGAAAATGTGATGTCACTTCTTTACATCCTAAAAGTAACTATGGTGGAGATACTGCTAATTGTGGTGACAATGACCATCATAAACATAGCAACAGTGAAAAAGTCATTACATAAACTTCAATAACATGATTTCTTTAAAACTAAAAATCAAATTTATGAATTATATTTTTCCCCCTTTTCAAAATCTGTTTTCTGGTTCATTCTCCAAGTACAACACTTAAAAGTGTATTTAAACTTTTAGTATTTCAAAAAAAATCATTTAAACGATGATGAGAAAAAATTGTAAAAATTTAATAATTAAAAAAATCACCATATCGAACCTTAGTTGCACCATGACAGAGTTATCAGAACTAATGCAATTGCGTAAAGTGATTGGAGGATATATACATTTGCTTTTCATTCAAGTTGAGTGCATGAGAATCAATTTTTTGACAAGTTAATATAAAAGGAAAATGATAAAATGACTACTAACTTTTACTACTTCCCTTACCACCTTACGTGTCCTGACACATTCCATTTTATTTTCTTTTTTGAATTTAATTAAAAGCTGAACAATGTGGCTGGTAAAAGTGGAAGCTCACTTTCGCGCGTGGGCCGAAAAATTCTCACTCTCTCACCTTACCCCATTCTTTTAAACATCTTGAAACAAAACCTTTTTTCTTTTCACTCCGAAAAATTCTCACTCTCTCACCCTTACCCCATTCTCTTTCCAACAGAACCCCTTTCCTCTTCACTCTAAAAAATTCCCAAACTCTCACGCTTCCATTTAGAAACCCCACCCC
>Ga0214542_1002475_pt1 | contig 38166 bp, 36 predicted proteins | sample CNSS1metaG_FD_160096 | JGI IMG/M metagenome (GOLD analysis project Ga0214542, IMG submission 160096) | Root nodule microbial communities from cowpea collected in UCLA plant growth center, Los Angeles, California, USA - CNSS1 | ecosystem: Host-associated > Plants > Roots > Nodule | place: USA...
ATAAAAAAAAAATAATTAAAATATATATATATATATATATATATATATATATATATATATATATATATATATATATATATATATATATATATATATATATATATATATAAAGATATATATTCAAATCGTCCACCAATACATGAAAGTTCAGTGGCTACATCTAACCCCAACAAAATGGGTTTATCTCTTCATTGTCATGGAGAACCCAAGCTTATAAAATGGAATTGGAAGAGGTAGGAGATACAAAGAGGAAGAAGGAATAGTTCCCACTAGCCCTTGCAGACCTCCAAGCGCTCCAAAACGTCCAAAGATGAATTTCCCCTCGCGAAAACAAAAGAAAAAGGGCCAACTTGCCACATCAGCGAAAGTGGCACTTGGTTGGAGCTTCTCACTGCCAAGCGTGACTTCTAAAAATAGTGTTGAAAACCTGCTTGTACCGCCCATCAGTGTCTAAGTGCCACCAGGCAATGAGCCACTGGAAGCATGGTGTCACCTAGTGTTGGCGTTGTCCACCAGGCGCTGACTGCTTGGAAGTGTCCTAGTGCCTGGCGTTGGCCCTGAACCGCTTGGCACTTCCTGTTGCTTCCTTTCTATGACATTTTTTATCTTCTTCTTACTATTCCGGGTCACTCATTTGTCTGGATTTTTGGAACAAAGCTTCAAATCTATAAATAGACATAAAAATGGGGATTAGTGGTATATTTAGATCAATGTAACCCAAAATGTATTTATTTACAAAAGTAAGGTAAAATTGAGGATTTAGTAGGTTAACAGTCATGGAAGAGTTGATTTTGTTAATAAAATGTAATTTAGATAATGGTAAAAATTAACATTATCAGTTATCCATGTAAAGTTTTTTTGTGGTTGTTGCCTGATTGTTTTCTATTCATATTGTGTATTGAATACTTTGAGTTATGTTCTATTCAAGTATAAGAACCATATTTTTGTGGTGAAGAAGAATGTCAAATTAGTTTTCTAAAATCTGATATTATGATTTTGTACAAAAAATTATAAACGAGAGTCACCACTTAATTATTTAATGGTGAACACATAAAATTTACAGGCAAATAAGGTCGTGATATGGGTTAATTTGGACAAGTTATCCCATTTGAAACCACCCTAATATTATTTAACCCTAAAAAAATTATGTTAGGAAATAACGTACATTTCCTATAATCAAATTTATGGAAACAATGTATAAATACATAATAATCACACACAAAATTGATAACAAAGTTTAGCCAATTATGCCTGTCTCCGGGTTGCTGCAGACCTTTTATTTGAAAGAGAAAATTACAAAACAAGTGATTACAAAACACTCAACTCAACCAAATCAACCTAGAAAAACAAAATATGTTCTTTTCTCCGTCTTTTCTCGTTATTGGAATACAAAGTAAAATTCTACGTAGAGGTATTTATACATGCACGTATCATTTCTTCTCCTCACGGTAAGTTTACTATAATTAAATATTCTATTTAATTTTTTCTTTTTATCTTTTGTAAAAGAAAGAATACTTTCCTCACGAATCGTTTGGTTTGACCAATTCCAACAATCTCCCACTTGAAGACTAATTTTAATTTGTCTCCACATCTTGATCAATGCAGCAACCTTCTCTTGAATGTTAATGTTGCAGGCCAATTGAAGTTGAGCACAACTTCAATTTGTCAATGGTTACTACCTTTGTCAACATATTTGCTGGATACTTACTTCCTATAATTTTTCTCAATATTAGCACCTTATCCTCAAGCAAAGATCTGATGAAGTGATAACGAAGACCAATGTGTTTTTTTCTAGAATGAAATGTTGAATTCTTTGCCAAATGTATTGCACTCTGACTATCACTATACAAAACACTCTGTTGGATAAATCCCAACTCTGTTAACAAACCTTGAAGCCATATTAATCTTTACTAGCTTCTGTTATTGCTACATACTCAGCTTTTGTAGTGGATAAAGTAACAATCTTTTATATCTGTGACATCCAACTAACAGTTGTAGTACAAAGAGTAAAAATGTAACCAGTGGTACTTCTTTAGTGATCAACTTCACCTCCAAAGTCTACATCTACGCAACCTTGTACATTTAATTCTCCTTTGCTAAAGTACAAACACTTCTCTAGTGTACCTCGTATACCTCAAAATCCATTTAATTGCTTCCCAATGAGCCTTACCTGGATTTGACATAAACTTGCTAACAATTCTCACTGCATGGCCAATATCTGGCCTTGTACAAACCATTGCATACATAAAACTTCCAATAGCTGAAGCATATGGAACCTTAGCCATGCATTCTCTTTCTTCATCTGTGTGAGGTGATTGATCCTTGGATAGATGAAAATGACTAGCTAAATGTGTGTTAACTGGCTTGGCATCTTCCATGTTAAATCTGTACAAAACACGGTTGATGTACTCTACTTGAGATAACTGCAAAATTCCTTTTTTCTTATCTCGAGTGATTTTCATTCCAAGGATCTTCTTCGTTGGACCCAAGTCCTTCATGTCAAATTCTTTTGACAATTGTGTTTTCAAGTTTTTAATTTTATCCATATCTGAACCTGCTACTAGCATATCATCAACATAAAGTAACAAAATGATATAACTAGATTCATATCTCTTGAAGAAATAAAAACGGTCAACATTGAACTTCTAAAAATCTTCCTTGTGCATGAAGCTTTCAAACTTCTTGTATTGTCTTGAAGCTTGTTTCAAACCATATAAGCTCTTCTTTAATCGACAAACCATATCCTTTTCCCTTATTTTGAGAAACCTTCAAGCTGATGCATGTAGATCTCCTCATCTAAGTCTTGGTGAAGAAATGCAGTCTTCACATCTAATTGCTCTAGGTGAAGCTCTTCACTAACCACAATACTTAACACAGTCTTGATAGTATTGAGTTTCACCACTAGAGAAAAGATTTCAATGTAGTCAACTCCTTCCTTTTGTTGAAATCCTTTGACAACTAATCTAGCTTTATATCTTTTGGAACCATCATGCTCCTCCTTTATCCGATACACCCATTTGTTGTGAAGTGTCTTTTCCCCTTAGGAAACTCCACTAATTCCCATGTTAGATTGGATACTAGAGATTTAATCTCATCTTTCATAGCAATCTCCCACTTACTAAATTCTAAAATCTGACATGCTTCCTCATAATTTTCAGGTTCCCCTTCATCAATTAATATATATATATATATATATATATATATATATATATATATATATATAATTTAGGTATTTCTTGTTAGGCTTATGACGTTGAGAAGATCTTCTCAAAGAAGGAATTGGAGTAGAAGGCTATGCTTCATCCTTATTATTTTCATTTGATTCCTCCAACTAAGGAGTGTCAGTTATAGGATTTTCTGGGACATCATCCACTTTTACATACACTGGATCATTTTTTTCTAAGTTTCTAGTATATGTGTTGTCCCTATCCTTGTACATTACTTTTTCATTAAAGATCATGTCTCTACTACAAATAATCTTTCTGTTTTCATTATCCCATAAACGATAGCCAAACTCATCTTCACTATAACCGAGGAAAATGCACTTCTTCGATTTAGGATCAAGTTTATTCCTTCCTTGATCACTAATGTGCAAATATGATACACAACAAAAAAATCTAAGATCTGAGAGTTTTACATATTTTCCACTTCATACCTCTTCTGGTATTTTATGCTCTAGTGGTATTGATGAACCTCAATTAATTACGTAACTTGTTGTGTTGATTGATTCTGCCCTGAACTACTTTGGTAAGCCTGATTGCAAACACAAGCTTCTGGCTCTTTTAGTTAACATTCGATTCATACGCTTAGCTACACCATTATGCTAAGGTGTACCCGACACAGTCCTCTCTATCTTGATCTCGTGCTCAAAGCAAAACTTCTTAAATCTATTGTCTTCATATTCACCACCATCATCACTTATAAGCTTCTTAATCTTCAAACATGTCTCATTTTCTACCATGGCTTTCCAAATCTTAAAAGATAAAATATTTTTGACTTGTGTTTTAGAAAGTAAACCCATACTTTTCTAAAGTGATCATCTATAAAAGTCACAAAGTATTGTTTCCGACCAATGGAAGGGACAGTTATCGGTACCCAAACATTAGAGTGGAAGAGCTCAAGTCTCTCTTTCTTTGGGGTTCTTTTACTTGTTTGAAAGCTAACTCTTTTCTGCTTTCGAAGTATACAATCCTCACACATTTCAATTTCTACTAACTGAAGACGTGGTAGTTTATCTTTTAAGTGCATGATCTTCATTCCTTTCGCACTCATATGGCCTAACCTTTGGTGTCATAGATTGGAATTTTCATTTGTTGCAACTCCAATCAAGTGACATGCTTCAATAGTCTTGTAAAGAGTACCACTATTTTTACCACGAGCAATAGTCATTGCACCTTTAGAAATCTTCCAGTGATCTCCATGAAATATTGTTGTATAACCTTCATCGGCCAACTAGCCTACTAAGATTAAGTTCTTTGTTAAGTCAGGAATATGTCTAACATTCTTCAATTCCCATATTGACCCATTTAACTTAATCTTAATTGTACCTTTACCAACAATCTCACAAGATTGTTCATTACCATGGTAAACTTTACCAAGGATTCTGGGGAAATAATTGTCAAAGAATTCTCTTTGTGAAGTGGCATGAAAGGATGCTCCAGAGTCTAACACCCAAGACTCTTCCTTGTTCTCTAAAGAACAAATTAATTCATCGTCTCCTCTTGAGGTAGAAGCCCAATCTTTCCACAATTCTAACACTCAATAATCTTTAAGTTATGGAAGTTACGAGAGTTTTTGGATCTAGACCTCTTTTCCTTAAATTTATCATGTCTATATCCTTTAGTTAAACTTCTCCATCTTGACTCTGTATGCAAAACTGAAGAGGTTGACGGTTCACCTAACTCTCTTCGTCAGATCTCTTTACTAAGAACCAAATCACGAACATCATCAAATTCTAACTTATTACTTCCCGATGAGCTACTCACAATTGTGGCAGTAGCATTCCAACTTTATGGTAGAGAAGACAAAAGTATTAATGCTCGTACTTCCTCATCAAATTCTATTCTAACAGATGTTGTGTTGCTAATGCACCTTTTGTCATTCGTAAATTGAACAACCATCTTATCAAATGAACTTTGTTTGAGGCTGAAGGCTTTTCATACATTCTAGAAAGAGCCTCCATAAGACCTACTATGGTTGTTTCTTTTACAATATTAAATGCAACATTATGAGATAACGTCAAATGGATAACTCTGACGGCTTGCTTATCAAGAAGAGCTTAATCTTCATCTTTCATGTCCTCTGGTTTACTTCTTGAGAGAGGTTGATACAACTTTTTCTAATACAAATAATCTTCAATTTGCATCTTTCAAAAGCCAAAGACCGCACCATCGAACTTTTCAATTTTCACCTTTCCTTCATCTGCAGCCATTGCTCTCACTCAAATCTGATTCCCTCTAGATTATTTATAACAATAAACAATAGTAACAACCAAACTCTGATACTAGTTGTTAGGAAATAATGCACATTTCCAATAATTAGATTTATGGAAAAACGCACATTTCCTATAATCAGTTAAGCCAATTATGCCTACATCTTCGGGTTGTTGCAGACCTTTTATTTGAAAGAGAATAGTACAGAACAAGTGTTTACAAAACACTCAACTCATAACCCAATCAACCTAGAAAAATAAAATATTTTCTTTTCTTCGTCTTTTCTTGTTATTGGAATACAAAGTAAAATTGTATGTAGAGGTATTCATACATGCATGTATCATTTCTGCTCCTCAAGGTAATTTTACTATAATTAAATATTCTATTTAATTTATTGTTTTTATCTTTCCTAAAAGAAAAAATCTTTTCCTCACAGATCATTTGGTTTGACCAATTCCAACATTTTGTTAGCATGGTATGACTTTGTAAAGGTGGTGATCATTTTTTATACCCCATTGGTGATTTGATATTATGATGTTATACCAAAAGTGATAAGCAGCTTACCACTTAATTGTTAATTGGTTCCCAAGTAATATTTCCAATGAAATGAGGTCATGTCACGTGGGTTAATTTGGACAAGTTATCCCATTTGAAACCACACTAATATTATTTAACCCTGAAAAAAGTTTATTACAATGGTATGACTTTGTAAAGGTTGTGATCATTTTTTATACCCCATTGATGATTTGATATTGTGCTGTTGTACAAAAAGTGATAAGCAGCTCACCACTTAATTGTTAATTGGTCCTCAAGTAATATTTCTAGTGAAATAAAGACATGTGATATGGGTTAATTCGGACAAGTTATCCCATTTGAAACCACACTAATGTTATTTAACCTTGAAAAAAGTTTATTTGCATGGTATGACTTTGTAAAGGTGGTGATCATTTTCTATACCCCATTGGTGATCTCATATTGTGTTGTTGTGTAAAAAGTGATAAGGAGCTGACCAATTAATTGTTAATTGGTCACCAAGTAATAATTCCATAGTTGTAATGGGTGTGTTATTTGACCTATGAACTTACCTTATCCAGTTTTGTTGTTTTAGAGACAAAGGTTTGTGTTGAAACAAAAGTGCACAAAATAAGTTTAGGTTGCATAGTCGGTTGCACATTTGGGTCCACATTAGCCTGGAAATTTACTTCCATAACTAGGCTTTGATTTTGGTTTTCATTACGTTGCACATTGGAGTCCACATTTGGTTGGATAGTTGGCTTGACAACATAGTTAAGACGTACTACGGGCATAGATGCCTTAACCTATTCTTTAGTTGGAGGACTTATATCACATTTGAAGATCTAATCATCATAATAAGTCATAATGCGTTTTTAATTAAACATGTAGAGTTTATTAAATAAATAAAATATATGTGTGAACTTAATTCATTTGCTTTAATAATGTTTCTCAGAGTAATGTTGAGGTAGTACATCCTTATTTTTGGAAAGCCTATGGCAACCTATGCATTCAATAAGTATCCATTGTTAGTAATAATAGTGTGTGATGTCAATAAACATTAAATCCTAAATTTTGATGTAGCTTTTGTACTTCTTTTAAGAGTAGGACAGATCCAACACCAATGTCTATACCAAATTTAGCATCCTTGAGCACTTTATTGTGGACACTACCCTAGGCGGTATTAGATAGGTCGTGCAAAATTTTATTTTCCAAATGGTTACAATGTAATTATTTAAGTGAAACATAATGGTTGACTAAAGACTCACCTTAACAGTGATAAGCATGTCCCCAAGGTCGTTTGGCTTGCATTCTTTAACAACACATGCCACGAAGGGCAATCTATCCAATGACTTCTTCTTCGCCAAGGGAGTAATATTTTTTATGTCTTCAGCCTCAACTAATGCTACATGTTATTGCATGAAACTATTTAATGAAATTCACAATATACTCATTATAAACCCTGTTAATAGTAAGAAAAGAAGCTAACCATGGTGTTTTATGAACATTTCTGCCCACTTCCAGCCATTTGAATAAAAAGTCTTGTGCATGACTCGCAGCATCCATTTTATTTATGAACTCCTACGTGTTGTCTGATTCATGTAACTGCCTCTTCAGAAGCACAACTTGGGCATTTCCTGCTGGTCTAGGGATTATAAGGGTGTCCGACTTACACCTTTAAGAAATTCCTTGAGAACTTCATTATTAACATTCAGGGCCTCCCATGGATCCATTATTGAAAGAAAATGAGGTTTTCTTGGAAGCAATGTGGGACAAATCCAATCCGAATGTATCTTTTTAAAGGTGATTCGACGATCTTTCTTTTTTAGTTGCTTAAATGACCACTTTGCCCTTTAATAACTTTTTGTACACGTCAAAGTTAATGAAACTCCTTCTACCTGCGTACTATTTCATTACAATAAAGTGTCCTTCACCCATCGTAGAGAACAAAATTAAATTCTTCTTACAGCATTCAACCTCTAACTTAAAAAATAAGGTTTCAATGGAATGAAATCAAAACAAGGGATGAAACGTTAAATGTTTATGGAGTAGCTCGAAGCTGCAGAAACAACTTTATTACAAACCCTAATAACAAGTGAGTTCTTTTCTTTTATTAATTTATTTTTTCCAACAAATTTAATTACGTCCCTATTTTTTGGAAATTAATTACACTTCTGCCACATATTTTGGAACTACAAAGGTGAATGTAAAAAAATATGGAAACAATGGAAACCTTATGCTTCTAAAAAATTGCATTCGTTAAACCCATTGATTTTTTTGGTGGTTTTTAGGGCTTGTTTGATGGAGTATGATAGGAAAGTTTTACGAACTTTTAACAGTGATGCAGTGAGAAGATTAAAAAATAATGATGAAGAATAATTAATTTCAATTATTTATAGATCGACAAAGCTTTCATAATGTAGTTCCTTTAATTGGGCATAATGTGCAGGACATGAAACTTTACACACCTTACAATGGTGATGCAGTCAGAAGTATAATATATGTTGTATAACTATTTTTTTATATTGATTAATTTTTTATTTTTATTATTTTTAGATGGATGACTTAGAAGCTGGCAATGTGATGGGTCTGGACGACATCTTACTAGTAGAGGATGATGAGGGAACTTGAACTATGACTAAAGACAACTTAATGTCTAACGAATGTATACCACAATCCTGTGATGAAGTTGCGTCTCCATACGTTGGGATGAGCTTCGCTACTGTTGATGAATTAAAGTTTTTTTACAAGGAATATGCATTGAAGTATGCTTTTGGAATCAGATGATGACAATCAAATGTGTAACACAAAATTTGTGTGTTCTCGCGAGCGCAAGTATGTGTTATCCATACCACCCAAAATAAGGACTCTACCCACCCAAAGAAAGTAATGTCCTGCACGCTTAATTATTGTGAGAAAGCAAGATAGATGGCTGATAAGTAGTGTCATTCATGATCATAATCATGAGGTCAGTCCCACTAAGTCAAAGCTAATCTAAGGGAATATGAAGCTTAGCATGCAAGTGAAAAGAACCCTTGAATTAAATGACGAGGCAGGTGTGCGTCTTCACAAGAGCTTTCGGTCTTTGGTTTGTGATGCATGTGGATTTGATAACTTAGACTTTGTGGAAAGAGATACAAGAAACTATATTGGTCAAAAGAGATGTGCTTTGGGAAAGGAAGGTGATGGGCAAGCTTTGTTGAACCACTTTTCTACTATGAGAGACCTAAACAAAGATTTCTTTTTTGAAATTGATATTAATAGAGATAATCGAATATGCAATTTATTTTGGGGATGTTGTTTCATTTGATACAGCTTACTAAACAAATAAGTATTACATGCCTTTTGCACCATTTGTTGGTGTCAATGTTATAAGTATGTGGACTGCTATCTGCGGAAGACACTGATACATTTGTTTGGCTATTTCGATGTTGGTTGTGATGCATGGGAAATAAACCCCCTGAAGGCATTCTGACTGATCAATGCAAGGCGATGCAAAATGCCATTGCAATTGTATTCCCCGACACATGACACCGTTGGTGTCTTTGGCATAACATGAAGAAACTTCCTGAAAATTTGAGTGGTTATAGTAAATACAGGGAAATCAAGCATGGTCTAAAGCAATTGGTTTATTACTCATCAAGTGTTCTTGATTTCGAAAGTGGTTGGGCAAAGTACCTTGATATCTATGACCTGCACCTAAATGAATGGCTTTAACCTATTTGAAGAAAGGCATCGATTTGAAGAGTAATTTTTGGGCTGGCATGTCAATAACTCAAAGAAGTGAGGGGATGAATGCTTTCTTTTATAGTTTCATCAACTCTACAACAACACTGCAGCAATTTGTAGTTCAATATAACAACGCTATTCGTTCAAAGGTCGATAAGGAGTGCGAAGCAGACTTTAGTTCTCATAACACGACCCTTCCATGTAGATCTCAATCATTTATTAAGAGGCAATTTCAGAAGGAATACACCCATGCTAAGTTCGGGGAAGTGAAAACCAAATTCAGGTGCAAAATGAATTGGAATGTTAAAAATGTTGCATTAGATGGAAGTATGTGTATATATACTGTTAAAGAGGCCTTGATATGGAAAGAGCAAAGTGTAGACAAAATTTATGAAGTTCCCTTTCATCAATTGACAAAAGACATTGAATGTAGTTATAGGTTGTTTGAGTTTAGAGGTATCCGTTGTCGGCACTGCCTGATTGTTCTTGCATAGGAGGATGTTAAATATGTATCAGGAAAATATATTGAGTCGATAGGGCAAACGCATTCGAAGAAGGCATACTTTGATACGAGCGTCATATAAGACAAAGGACGATCCAAATGTCAAGAGGTATGACTTAATGTGTAAAAACTTATATGGCATTGTTGAGGTGGCTTGTGAAAGCGAAAGTGCAACACAACTTGTGATTAACCAATTGGAGTCAATATCAACTAATCCATCCATTGCATGCTCCAATTCAGGGGCTAATTGCTTACAACTTGATTTCAACATTTCTTCCCTACCAAATACTATAGTTGAACAGACCCACTTACTTAGCCCAATTCATGTCAAAAGAAAGGGTAGACCACGAGGATCAAGACTGCAATCAACCGTGGAAAAGGTTTGCAAAAAAAATATAATGTTGTCAAGAATAAAGCGTTGTGAGATTGCACTGGAATTGGTGACCATGAAGTTGGTAATTCAACATCCCCAAGGACTAGTATACTCAACCTTGAAATGGATACCATAACCAACATGGTTAGTTTTGATTTCATTATGAACTGTTGTTATTTAAATGAAGATAACTAATTATTTTAAATTAAACCATGTCCAAGTCTTTGATGTACCATGCATAGGGTTCTTATCATTGTTAACTACAGTTGAAAATACTCATGTTTGTTGAAGTGGAGAAATATTTAGGTAAAATCTGCAGATGCTATATTTATTTCTTATAATTTATTATTACGTTAACTTTGATTAAAGTATGCCTCATTTTGTGCAGGAAATCATTTCCAAACAACATCCACTTTTGGATCATTATGCATGATCAACATGGCATTATTCAACACCTTTTGGGATTAGGATTTGTGTTTGTCAATGACATGTTTATTTATGGATAGTTTCGTAGTTTTTAAGTCTTACTCTGGTTTTGTTCAATACAGTGGTTTGTGTGAAAAACTTTATTCATGATTCATCACTTAATTTATCAGATAACAGGAACTTGAGAAATGTATTATTTCATTATTCTGATCTTTATAATTTATCAATGAGTGCTTTAAATGCACTGAAATTGCATTGACAAGCTTCCATAACTATCATTTTGAATTAGGTTTGCGTATGTAGATTATTTTCCTATATGGTTAAACCAAATTACAAAAACATGCCTTGGGTATCCACCTAAGTACTCTTGAAAAAGTGATGAAAAAGTGGGCTTGAAGGTTTATTAAAGTTGTGGTACTATAATCTTCACTAAGTTATAAAAAAATAATAAACAACAAATCTCCTAAGTTCACTAGAAATCTTAAGTGATCAGCACAGACACTTTAGGTGATGACCAGCCTAATACTTTTTGTACATCACCACCATTTAACTTCACCCATAGGTTTAAAAATTTGATTGACCAGTTTCAGACAATTAAATCATGGTATTCTATTTTTGTGGAGGTTAATAATAACTTGGGTGCTTCAATCTTCATTAAGTTTTTAAAAAATTAACAAACAACAAATCTCCTAAGTTCACTGGAAATGTTAAGTGATCAGCAAAGATACATTAAGTGATGACCACCATTTAACTTCATCCATAGATCATGGGATGTTGATTGACCTGTTTCATACAATTAAATCATGGAATTCTATATTTTGTGGAGGTTAACAATAACTTGGGTGCTTCAATCTTGACTAAGATTTAAAAAATTAACAAACAACAAATCTCCTAAGTTCACTGGAAATCTTAAGTGATTAGCAGAGATACTTTAGGTCATGACCAGCCTAATACTTTTTGTACATGACCACCACTTAACTTCACCCATAGGTCAATTGATGTTGATTGACCTGTTTCAGACAATTAAATCATGGTATTCTATTTTTTTGGAGCTTAATAATAACTTGGGTGCTTCAATCTTCACTAAGTTTTTAAAAAGTTAACAAAGAAAAAATCTCCTAATTTCACTGGAAATCTTAAGTGATTAGCAAAGATTCTTAGCCTTATACTTTGTGTACATGACCACCATTTAACTTCACCTATAGGTAACGTGATGTTGATTCACATGTTTAGACAATTATATCATGCTATTCTATTTTTGTGGAGGTAAATAAAAGCTTAGGTGCTTCAATATTCACTAAATTTTAAAAATTAACGAACAACAATTCTCCTAAGTGCACTAGAAAACTTAAGTGATTAGCATAGATACTTTAGGTGATGACCAGCCTAATACTTTTTGTATATGACCACCATTTAACTTCACCCATAGGTAAATTGAGGTTGATTGACCTATTTCAGATAATTTAATCATGGTATTCTATTTTATAGAGCTTTATAATAACTTCGGTGCTTCAATCTTCACTAAGTTTTTTATAAAAATAACAAACAACAAATCTCCTAAGTTCATGGAAATCTTAAGTGATTAGTAAAGATACTTTAAGTGATGACCAACCTTATACTTTTTGTACATGACCACCATTAAACTTCACCCACAAGTTTGAAAATTTGATTCACATGTTCAAACAATTAAATCATGTTATTCTATTTTTATGGAGGTTAATAAAAACTTTGGTGCTTTAATGTTATTGTGAAGGTAGAATTACAAAAAGGATTATTGTCAATGCATATAAACAACAACTTTTTGTATGTTAAAGCACACCAATTCACATAATTTTTCAATAACCAATTTGCACCAATAACATATCCAGTGAAGTAAACTTGTATAAAGTACAACCTACTAAAACAGCATATGTGCACCAACTCCTACAAAGTGCCTTACAACTTCTACTTATATACAAATGGTTTAAATTTTTGAAGAACGGTCTCCCGGTGGATATTTTCAGGGTCAAGAATCCATTCACAGGCATATTGTTGTCTGAAATGTTGGAGCTCCTCTTGTGGAAAAAAAATAATATTTCATGGTATGGGATAAAATAACATTTGCATCAATGTAAATAATTTGAAGGTTAGGCTACTAATAGAGGAGTAAGGGGGCATGGTTTTCCCATTAAATCTTTTAAGTGCTTCCCACTTTTCAAGATAGTTTAACACCAAAATGCCACAATCATGCCTGAATATAAGGAACACAATATTAATACACATAAATAGATTAATCTAACATGGAAGTTTGATTATTGAACTTGTTATCCTTACAAATTTGGTTGCTTAGGAAGATCATGAACGACGAGTTCAAAGAATGCTTTGTCCATCGTAAATGACTGGGAAAACAACTGAACAAAACTAAAATTAAACACAACAACACATTACAAATTAAGTAAATTCAAAACCAAAAAATGTGGGAAACTCACAATATGTGTTGTTAATATTTCCTCATGTGATACCAAACCATGTGGTAGGTAATGCCGATAGTCATCCAAAGTCCATACATGTCTATTTAATTTTCTCTTATTACAATCGAGAATCGCAGCATTTTGCAAAATAAGGTCTACACAAGTCAGATCTACACTAACATTTCCAACACACAGATTAAAGGATTTCACTTACCGTAAACAAAGAACTGAATATTACTCTATTTACTCGACCAATCAATTTTTTCTCTTTGTACATGTAATTGTTGGCTGCAAACAAAGCAAACTAAACACAACAAGAATAATAATTTTATTCCATGACTTTCAAATTAAGATTCAAAGTTGATTGTTTTAGTTGGCAGAAGTTACCATGTTATCAATCCAGCCACGAGGACGAAATCCATGACACTCGATGCTTCTGAATAATTTCCCATTGATTTCAGCATAAACAAACCTAAAAAAAATAACAAAATTTCAATTGTCACACTTAAATTAATGATAACTCTAATAACAACAACACATCATGGATTTGCTAGGGAAAATTTGGATTACATACCCTCCCCATTCAGCAGCAGTGGCATCCTTGTACAATTGACTCATATCTATAACCATGGTATTGGTTTGACCTTCAATGTAAGGGACAATGGCCAAGCACTCAGAGTTTGAACGTTCTTTAATATTAATGGTGTTTTCCTCACTTTCACTAGAATGATCCAGCTCTATACACTACTCAACTTGGGCAAAGGCATGTGCCAATGAAGGAGAATTGTCACCTTCCTCACACTCATTTTACTGTGAAGAAGAACCCAAACCTAAATTTAAAATATTTTGTTCACCATGATAATGGTCAGATTCAACTCCTATTCTCAAATCATCATGGATATTCTTTTCTTCTGCCTCTTGACATTGCTTTTGGTGAGAAGGAGAACCCCCAACTTCAGTAAAATCATTTCCTTCATGACCACATGCCTGTGAAGGAGAAGCATGAGCTTCCTCACACTCATTCTACTGCGAACCAAAACCCACAATTGAATTTAAATTTTTTCTTCAACATCACAAGGGTCCGCTTCAACTGTTGTTGTCAAATCACCATGGACGTTCTTTTCTTCTACTTGTTCACACTGATTTTTTTCAAAAGGATAACCCCCGACTTTATTAAGATCATTGCCTTCAGGAGCAGGAGGGTCAGCCTGCAAGTTCTTGATTTCAGCCTTCATCTTCATAATAAGCCTCTCATGCGTTTCGAATTTCTCTTGTAAAGCCGCATTTTCTGCAGAACGAGCATCACCGCCATTGTAAGAAAATTTAGAAGTGCCTTCATCCTGAATCTGGAGTGCACTTGCAACAATTGGATTCTTCTTGTCATCCTCACTTGGGACCAATCACACACACCCTACGATAAATAAAAAAAAAATTCAAAGTAGTTCATTTTTAATCAATTTAAAATATTCTTATAGAACATTTTAATACATTTAATTTTACTTTTAGTTAATTCAATTATACATAATTATCAATTATGATTTATATCAATCACTTTATCAAGAATTAGAACCTTATTGCCTAAGACATTAAAATACCCACTTATATAGCTTTAGATGAATGGTCTTCAAACATTATCTCTACTTCAAGCCCTTACATATTGGATTCATCATATCCCTTTAAAAAATCTTTCTAAGATCAACATAATCATGTGAATAATAAGTTACACACAGATAATACTAGTTAGATCATTGTGAAGCATAAACCTAATTTAGCATAAATATTGTTAAAATGCATATATGAGCAGTTTATTTTGTATTATCTTTTTTTCTTATCTCACTTGCATATTTATAATTTTAATTTTATCTACTAACCACTTTCTATTCTTTCTTTTTTTTCTTTTTCTTTTCAACTAAATCACTACAAAAAGATCTATTTTTTATTAACAGTTTCCTTTTAGCGATTAAATAAAACGCTACAAATATTTACATTTTGTTAGTTTTATTTAATTGTCAGAAATTTTTACATTATTTTAAATTATATAATTTAAATTTAAATTTTCTATATTGAAATCTTTATCGTTTAGAACTATTGGTTGGGAAACGTGGCTGAAGGTGCTATCTTCGAACTTGTTGACTAATATGACCATCGAGTATGTCATTGGAGCTTCCCATCTTCGCATATAATGGAGCTTCCCATCTTCTCTATTTCTCTAACCCTAAACATTTCGATTACCTTATAAGTTTGCTTCGTTTGTTTTCATCCTTTTAGCATCATCTAGTTTTAATTGAAATTTTTGTCGTTGCTGAAGGAAGAGTTACAGAAGACCGATCTGGAATTGGAATTGGCATCGTACCAGGATAAGATCAAAGAGAATCAGTAGAAGATTATGCTCAAGAAGAAGTTGAGGTAGCAAACTATGTTCTTCATTTATTTAATTTGGATCTTATATCGGAGATTTCTAGAGTTTGAATACTGAATATTGTGGAATCCGATGGAAGGTGTTATTGATCTTTTCGCATTCTTCTTGGGTTATTATGTTGTAATTCTTGGCAATTTCAGTTACCAGAGGCACCTGATACATCGGGGGTTTGTTCACTTCTATAATCTTTTCTACATTCGTATTTCAATAGAATTTCTCTGTTATTGCCAATTTAATTTTTTATTCTGTTGGCAATTAGGTATTCAATAACAGAGGAATTGGCAGAATTTAGGGCATTTGTGCATATATGTGCTTGTAACCAACAAGATATTGATAAACGTGACCGACGCAGAATTTAATGAAAAAATGTTGCTTCCATCTTTGACAGGAACCTCAACATTCTGGTACGACTCTCTTAGATTAAACTTTGACAAACTTATACCAGTATGTGTCTGCATAATATGCAGAACATATATCATGACATTTATTCATTTGGGAAAGCTCTGACTACATAATTGATGGTAGAAAGAGAATGATATTTCTAATTACAAAACTTTGGTATAAGAGTAACTATTGAGTACTGTTAATGCATGTTTAAAGGGATGGAAAATAATTTGTATTAAGATCTCTTTCAATTTATTCGAGGCTCCACTATCGGTCTTCTAAATTTCATGTTGTATGGTACCTCAATTCTCTTTTTCTTTTTCTGGTTTCAATTTTCCCCTAGCTTGAATTACTTGTTAAATGGTTTTTTGTAGATAAACAATGCTGGAACAAGCACACTTAAGAACCTAGTAGATTATACTGTAGAAGATTGAAGTAATATAATGGGAACTAATTTTGAGTCTAGTTTCCACCTATGTCAACTAGCACATCCATTTCTCAAAGCATCTGAATATGGGAGCGTAATATTTATATCCTTCATTGGAGGTCTTAAAGCTTTGCCTTTTATATCTATTTATACATCCTCTAAAGGTATATCATCCCTTTAAAGGTAATAACAAGTGGTGCAATTGACAGGAATATTCTTCAAAGTAAATGTTAGTGAAGTTACTTGAACTCCTTTATGATGCTCACATCTTCCTATCCTTCATTGTTAGTATATAAAACCATTCCGTATACTGGTTTTATCAAACACAATCTCCTTCATCTAAGATTAATGCTCTTATCCCTCATGGATTTTCAAATAGGAGTGATTCTGACAACTCTCATAGTGGGTTCAATAAATTCAGTTACTGGACAAGTTAACACTTTTTGCACAACCTCTATGATGAGCAGTTTCACACCATGCACCAACATCATCACAGGAAGCACTAATTATAATGGTTCAAAGCCACCAAGTAGGTGTTGTGATTCAATGAGGTCTTTGATGAGCACCAACGTCAATTGTGCTTACTTTCTATTCTCTACCAATGCTCCATTTTTCCAACTAACCCTTCACCATTGCCCTCTCATTTTCACAAGCATGCAACATTAATGGACTTCCTTTGCAATGCAAAAGTTTGCATCTGTTACACTCACAAGCTTTAACATTCCCATTTTCATTTCTGATAATCAAATTAGATTTCTAATAGTGTTTTTTTTTTCGAAGGGTACATTGCAACTTCTGGTTCTCCTTTACCAGCTCCAAGTATTTTGCATTTGGAAAACTAAATGATTAAATTTTTGGGCAAGAGGTTATTCTTTTTTTTTATCATCATGAATGAAGAACGCTATGTCCTTGAGGTATTTTAGATTGGTTAGTATTTTAATTTTTTAGGTAGTTTTTGTAAATTGAGTTGCTTCTTAGTTAGATTTTACCATTTTAAACTTCTTAGGATAGTCTCAGTATAATTTCTTAGGTTGGTTTAGTGTAATTGCAACTTCTTAGTCATTCTAGTAAAGTTTGAGGTTTAAGAAGTGAATTTTAGAAATCTTGTTAGAAGTTAATTTTTGAGTAAATTTTTTGTCATTCTTAGTGCATTAGAACTTGTGTAGACAATTTAAAGTTTAAAAAGTATTTTAAACATTTTTTTTGTAATTTTTAATAGAAATATAATATATATATATATATATATATATATTGTGGAAGATTTTAATTGTCAAAATATGATATATTTGGTGGCAATTTTTAATCGTAAAAAATTATATATTTTGTGGCGATTTTTAACTATAAAAAATGATATATTTTGTGATATTTTTTAACCATAAAAAAGGATATATTTTTGTAGCGGTTTTTAACCATAAAAAATGATATATTTTGTGGCGGTTTTTAACCGTTAAAAATGATATATTTTGTCACAGTTTTTAATCATCAAAATATAATAAAATATCATAAAATAAAAGTAAATTTTGTAGCGGTTTTAAACCGCTACTATCCTTTTTTTGCTTTTCTGACAGCAATACCAGCGATTAAATTTTTTTTGTCACAAACTATTTTTTATATGTGTAATTCTAACGATTTTTTAAATCATTAGAAATTTCATTTATGATAGTTTTTAACCACTAAAACTTGTAATTTTAACAGTCACAAATATTCATTTTTCTTGTAGTGAATGATGTTTCAAGTGTTCCTAATAATCCAACAGAAGGTAGAGAACCATTTGCAGCTAACAACCCTTAATTTAATTTTTTTTGTATTTCTTAAAAAATAGGTACAATATTACTTCTATTTTGTTTGAGATAAAAATTTGTGTTTGTATAAATATTTGAATTATGAATCTTTTAACTATATTATGTTATTTTTATTTACTCATAGTCAATCTTACTCATCCGTGTTGAATTTTATATAATTCATGACAAAGAGATAAATTATCATTTATATATTATATTAAATTGAAAATTTATTTTATGAAAAAGTAAGTTTTCATTTTAATTATTATAAATAATTAAATTACTAACCCTCAAACATTTTCCTAATCAAATAAAATAACATTACTTTAAAATCTTCCACTAAAAACATATGTTTATAATAATGATTAACGATATAGATTTATAGTCGCTATTCAACAAATTTCTATATTTTTTGTAAAATATGTTGTACTTTTTCGATAACACAACCATTACACTTAGAAGCATGGGAATATTTCATAACAACATGGGGAAAATATTTTTGTGAAATTATATCACTCCTGAGTAAATGAGAGACTACATAACTTTCAAATACCTTACAAATTTATCTATTTTCATTTGAGTTCCTATTAAATTTTTTATATTTATTGAGTATAAAAAATTTTATCCTTTTCAATTGAGTCTAGGGATGGCAACAGGGTGGGGACGGATTTCGTTATGCCATATCTATCCTCGTAAAAAAAATTCATCCAATCCCCATACTCAAATCCAACGGGTATCAAACTTTTGTCTCATTCTCATCCTCACCGAGTAACAAATATAATCTCGTACCCATACTCATACTCGTTTTCTTACTACTTCAATATTAATCTTAATTAATTTTTATAAAATAATAAAAAAATTACGGTAAAGGAAACATAATATTATCAAATATTCAATATTAGGAGAATGGTTGTTTCTTTGATATCAAATACTTTAAAATAAATTATAATTGTTTACCTTTTAAATTAGAATACCCCATAAAATTTCATGAAAACCAAAACATTTATTAAATTTGCAAACATTAATAAAACCTAGTATATAAAATTTAAAAATATTTTAAAAAATATATAAAAGAAAAACAAATATTCAAATTACAATATACTTTAAATGTTTGTTTATTTCAATTTTTTAAATTCTAATGAATCTCCTTTTTATGCACCAATAAAAGTTATAATACATTACTTGATCAAAATAACGCAAAAAACAAATAATAAACATAATAATAAAATTTTGACATATATCTTGTATCTTTTGAACTTGGATGGTGATAAAAAAATATTCATGGCAATTATATTAAATTTTTATATTGTAGTAAATAAAAGTTATTTATACAATTATACTGAAAAAAATTAAAGTATGATTAATAAAGAGTTAGAAAATAAAAAATAATTATATTAAATATATCGAAATAGTATTCTACATGATGAAAATAAATAACAAATAAAAATATTAAAAAATTAACAAATATGTGTCTTAAAAACAATTTCAGAGATTATTGAAAGAAATCGCACAAAGAAAAACCAATGTATAATGAAGGGTATGATAAGATAAAAAAATAGCTTAGAGATCTAAGCAAACATTTCAAATATCAACATATATACTATATGGTTGAGAAAGAATGAAAATTGTTTTAGCAAAACAAAAGAGTTCTTCAAATGAAATAAAAATGAATAATAATAAGTAAGGATTTTTTTTTTATATTACCTAGTAAATGAAAGTTTTAGACTATCAAACACTTAAAATGAGAGTATTAAACATTATCATGTGAAAGAAAAATATATACAATAAATAAAAATATTAAAAAATAATAGAAATATTCAAATGTAAGACATAAAAAAATTTTAATTGACATACATCATTTTGACACAATTACATAAAGGTTATGATAAGATGAAAAATATATTGTAGATGCGAATGAGTTTCATGACAAACCAAATAATTAGAAGAAATAAAATATAGAACCAAATGATTTCTTAATTAATCGTGAATATTTTAATAATTTAAACGGAGATAGATATAATGGTCGGAATATGTACATCCCCATATCCAATTGAAAAAGTAGGAGATTCCTTATACTCATACCTAGTCAATGCGGAGATTTCTTGTCAAAACGGGAACGGGTTCAAACAATATCCACGGGGGGACGAATTTATTTATCATCTCTAATTGAGTCATTGTCGTTTGATGTTTTAGTTAATTGAGTGACGTGACTGTTACGTTATCTCGTCATCCTACTTACTTGTATCCACAGTTAAAATAATAAGAAATGACAGATTTTGTGGTTAGAATAAAACAATTTGTGATTAATGTAAAATGACTATTTTAATAGTTTTATATTAACCGCAAAAACCTCACATTTCTTAACGTGTGGAGACAAGGAACAAAGATGAAGAGGTAAAATGTCACTCAATTAAAAGAAAACGTGGACTCAGTTAAAAAATATAAAACTTTTGAGTACTCAATAAATAAAAATAATTAATACAAATTTAATTCAAAATATCCAAATTTATCAAAGACAACGTAATTAAGCCTACAAACTTTTATACCATTAGGTTTTTACAAAACTTTTATTTTTATTTTAAATATTGTTTAAATCTATTAAGGTATGTGTTATATACATATGTACTTGTATTACATTAGTCAAATTCTCAGGTCTTTGTGTCAATATAATCTAATAATGTATTGTTTGCAGGATTAGGATTACAGCAAAACAACACAAATTTAAAATAAAAATGCACATAAGCCGATAGTTTGGGCAATAATTGTCATTGTTTTGGGTTTTATAATGACAGTTTAGGGTAGAAATGTCATTGACATGGAGAATAAAGATTTTCAATTTTTTATTTCAACAATAGTTTTCTATATGTCTGTCATTATAAAATTCAATATAGTAACTATGACAATTTTATACAAATTCATCATTAAAACACCATTTATAAACAACGATCTCGTTGAACGATCCAAGTTACAATGACATTTTTCTTAACGAAGACGTAATACTCATTTTTAAAATCCTTTTATAACTATTATTAAAAATCTAGTACACATTAGTTTCCTTATGAATCACCACCACCTCAAAAGAAAACATAAAAGGTACAATTGAATTTAATGGTACATTTCAAGGAATAAGAATTAGTTATCTCTTTCGGAAACAAGCGTATCCATGTAAATACAAATAAAAATATATATTTAAATTTAATGAGGATTAAAGACATACTACCTCTCACATCTTATTTAAATAAAATAAATATATTAAATAAAGCATCACATAAATATCATATAAAAGAGCACATGACATGAAGTATACAGATACTAACTATTATAGTTATCCATAATATACTGGGAAGGAAAGTTAAGGCACAAAACAATGTCAACAAACATAACAATTAAGTTAATAGTTTCCCAGAAGGGTCGCTCATAAAGCACATAATTACAAAACAATAAGTGTTCTTCAAAAACACCAGGTTTTCTCCACTATTCATGCATGCAAAAATAAGAAATTCTACCAAAATAACACAATTTATTTTCATACCATCAAACGCACCACACAGTCATCAAGAGTACAAAATAGAACCAGAAACAAGCAAAATAATTTAAAACACGCAAATCCCTAACTTCCCTTACCTTGAATGGTGCTAAACTTTAAGGGGACTCTTGGTGGAGGAGAACCAGGACCAGAAACAACTTAAGGAGCTGAAAACAGACATATGAGCACGAAAAAAAAAAACTAAGACTTTGATAGAGATTAATGTAGGACCAGAGCTTAGGAGCTGAGAACGAAAAGAAACAAGGGAGGGGATCAACTTACGTGGTAGAAAGAGTGTTTGACTAGTTGAAAGGGGGAACTTGTTCAAGCCCTAGCAGAGCTTTCTGCTTCAGCACAGGAGGGGAACAGTTTCTGTAAAATGAGGCAAAATGAAATGGTAAGTGGCTAGAAGAGGTCTTGGTGACCCTATGGGTTGGCCTTGGGCTCTCGTAAAGGCCAGGCCTAAACCTTTTTAGAGCAGAAAAATAAAGGCTTACAATATCTCCCCAACAACAAAAGTTTTCGACCTCAAAAATTAATACTTACTAGAAAACAGATGTGGATATGACTTCCTCATATCCTCCTCTAGCTCCCATGTAGAGTCAACTGTCCTCCGGTCCCAGATGACTTTGACAAGACTAATGGTTTTTCCCTTGAACTCCTTAACCTTGTTATCCTCCAAACCAACTGGTTGTACCTCCACTGTGAGATCCTCCCTAACTTGCACTTCCTTGGCCTCTAATACGTGAAATGGGTCAGAGACATACTTCCTCAATTGGGAGACGTGAAACACTGGATGAAGATTAGCCAACTGAGCAGGTAAAGCAATCTCATAAGCCACAAGCCCTATCCTTCTCAAAATCTAATACGAACCCAAGAACTTAGGAGAAAGCTTTCTTAAGCGGATAGCCCTTCCCACACCAATGGTTCGGGTCACCCTCAAGAACACATGATCCCCAGCCGCGAACTCTAAGGGCCTCATTCTCCAATCTGTATATGCTTTCTTCCTATTCTGATATGCTTGCATCCTATCTCTCACCAATTGCACCTTCTCGGTAGTTTGTTTCAACAACTCAGGCCCAACCAACATTGATTCCCCATCTTGGTACCAACACAAAGGAGTTCTACATCTCCTCCCATACAAGGCTCCGTATGGCGTCATCCCAATACTCGCCTGATAGTTGTTCTTATAGGTGAAATCCACCAGCGATAACACCTCATCCCAACTACCGAGATTATCCAAGATGCACGTTCTCAACAAGTCCTCCAAGGATTGGATCAGCCGCTCTAACTGCCCATCAGTTTGAGGATGGTAACCGGAACTCATCCTTAACCTGCATCCCAAAGCATGTTGCAGTGTCTGCCAGAACCAAGAGGTGAAGCGCGGGTCTTGGTCAGACACTATGCTACTGGGCATCCCATGCTGCCTCACAACTCCTTGACGTACAGTTGAGCCAACTTCACCATAGATATCCTCATATTCACTACCAAGAAGTGAGCACTCTTGGTCAACTGGTCTACCACAACCCATATTGCATCATAACCTCTCAAGGTTCATGGCAAATGGGTAACAAAGTTTATAGCTATGTTATCCCATTTCCACACGGTGATATCCAAGGGTTGTAGTGTCTCACTGGGTCTCTGATGTTCAACCTTCACCTTTTGACAAGTCAAACAAGCGAATAGAAATTGTGCCACATCCTTCTTCATACAAAACTTTATTTTTCTTTCTACTCAAAGCATTAGCTACCACATTTGCTTTCCTGGGGTGGTATAGAAGTTTGAAGTCATAATCCTTCAAGAACTTTATCCACCTCCTTTGCCTCATGTTCAGTTCCTTCTGATCAAAAAGATACTTAAGGCTTTTGTGATCACTGAACACACGGAACTATGCACCACACAAATAGTGCCTCCAGATTTTCAAAGCAAACACCACCGCCGCCAATTCTAGATCATGGGTGGGGTAGTTCTTCTCATGGACTTTCAGTTGCCTTGAAGCATATGCTACTACCTTCCTTTCTTGCATTAACACACAACCCAATCCCTGATGAGAGGCATCATAGTAAACCTCAAAGGGTTTACTAACATCGAGGATAACCAACACTAGGGCACTAATCAACCTTTGATTAAGCTCTCAAAAGCTTTCCTCAAACTTGTCAGTCCAAGCAAAAGGTTGGTCCTTCCTGGTAAGCTAGGTCAAAGGCACCACTATCTTGGTGAATCCTTCTATGAATCTTCTATAGTATCCAGCCAAACCCATGAAGCTTCTGACCTCCGTCATTGACTTGGGACATTCCCACTTTATCACCGCTTCCACCTTAGTTGGATCCACTGTTATGCCCTGAGCCGATATCACATGCCCCAAGAATTGTATTTCTTTCATTTAGAAATCACATTTAGACAACTTGGCATACAACTACTTCTCCCTCAAAATCCCAAGCACTATCCTCAGGTGCTCGTCATGCTCCTCATGAGTTCTATATTAGATGATTATGTCGTCTAAGAAGACCACGACAAACTTATCTAAAAATGGCCTAAAGATTATGTTCATGTAGTCCATGAATAAGGCTGGAGCATTGGTCACACCGAAAGACAAAACCACATACTCATAATGCCCATATCTGGATCTAAAGGCAACCTTCTGGACATCCTCCGCCTTCACCAAGATCTGGTGATAACCTGACCCCAGATCGATCTTGGAGAACATTAACGCCACATGCAATTGATCCATCATATCATCTATCCTCGAAAGGGGATATTTGTTCTTGATAGTCAGCTTGTTCAACTACCTATAGTCCACACACAGACGTGAGCTACCATCCTTTTTCTTGACCAACAACATTGGAGCTCCCCACGGCGAAGCACTAGGCCGTATAAACTATTTCTCAAGCAACTCCTCTATCTGCTTCTTAAGTTCCACCAATTTCGTCGGAGCCATGCGATAAGGAGCTATCGATACTGGACCCGCTCCTGGTACTAGATCAATGGAGAAGTCAACTTCTCTTCTCGGAGGTAACCCTAGTACTTCCTCTGGAAACACCTCCTCAAACTCACGCACCAATGGTATCACTGATATCCCCCCATCTTTCTCAACCTCCAACTATGCAAAGATCATGAAGCATTACGCACCATCCCAAATCTCCTTCAAAACACCATAAGAAGAACAAATCAAGCTCCTTTGAGTTAGAGAACAACAACCTCTTCTCCTGGCAGTCTATAAGAATGCGATTGGTAGAGAGCCAATCCATTTCCAAGGTCACATCCAAGCCTTGTAGAGGCAGGCATATCAGAATAACTTTGAACATGTGTCCCTCTACCTCCACAAGACACCTAGCACACAAGGACGATATCCTGACCAACCCAGATGTCGGAGTAGATACCACAAGACCAAACTGCAACTCACACACCAGCAGACCCAACTCTTGCACACAAGATTTTGGCACAAAGGAGTGTGTTGCTAAAGAATCAAACAGCACACAACAATTCTTTTCAGCTAACACACAACAACCAATCATTAGATTACTTGAGCCTACTACCTCAGTCTTGGTCATAATGTACACTTTGTTCGTCGCTTTAGGCCTATTGCCTCCTCTCCTCTACCAAGTCTGAACCGGAGTCTGAACCGGGGGCCTCGCCATAGTCCCTCTAGAGGAGGGACAAGCCTTGATGAAATGTCCCATCTTCTCACAACCATGACACCTTCGTGTACCAGCCAACTGCGGACATGCACTCCTCAGATGTGGTCCATTACACTAAAAGCACCTAGGTACTAATGATTGTTGAGATGTGAACTCCATAGCCATCTGAGGTTGCGGCCTAGTATAAGGTTTCTTCCTCTCCTCTACTCTAGGTCTGGACCCAGACGATCCACTGACCTTTTGCTGTTGCTGACTTTGCTAAGCCTCCACCTCAGCCTTCATCCGCTCCATAACTCGAGCTCTCTCCTCTAGAGCTACAAAGTCCTTGATGGAGAGCGGTGCCACCATCAATCTGATATCTCCTCGAAGGTCGTTCTCAAACTTCTTGCATTGCCACTCCTCATCTAGTGGCATGGTGTAGAAGCGCCCCAAATGCTTGAACCTTTCGACGTACTCGGCCATTGACTTGTCTCCCTCAGTCGACTGAAGGAACTCTATGTCCTTTGCATATCTCACACTATCAGGGAAGTACTCAAACAGAAACTTCCTATTGAATGCCTCCCAAGTAATCTGCTCATGTTTCTCTTCCATGACCAACCTCATGCTGGCCCACTAATACTCAGCCTCCCTTGTGAGCAGGTAGACAATGCAAGCAAGTCTACTCTCTTTTGGGCACCTCTTGGCATCAAAGATACGCTCCATGTCTTTCATCCAATGGTCCGTCTGATCAAGACTTGTTTTGCCATCAAACTTGGTTGGTTGATGCTTCAAGAAATCCTTCAAGCTCCATTCAGGAGGTGGAGGTTGGGGGTAAGGACCGTACACTATAACACCAGCCATGTTCTCCTCCAACTGACGGAGGGTCTCTATATGTTACCTCTGAGCACCCTCAGAAGCCAACCTTGCAGCCTCCATCTACTGCATCACCATCTATTATTGCTCCATAGATGCTTTCTAACACTGCATGAAAGCCTCGTGCTGCTGCATCATAACATTACTTTGTTGGGTCAAGGCTACAGCCATAACCTCGATTGCCCTAGCCAGATCGGACGCATCACCCTGAGGGGGTGGAGGAGCTATGCGAGAAGTGTCATATCATTGGACACATAGGAAAAACCATCGGTCAAACTTTGTTAGACTAGAAACTTAGCTAACAAAACACTAGGAAGACACAACGAAAGCTAAGCAAGCACACAAGCCTACAAATTCTAAGGAACGAAGGCTCTGATACCATAAAAATGTGACATCCCATTTAAATAGAATAAATCTACTAAATAAAGCATTACATAAATATCATATAAAAGAGCACACAACATGAAGTATACAGGTACTAACTATTACAGTTATCTATAATATACTGGGAATGAAAGTTAAGGCACAAAACAATGGCCAAAAGCATAACAATTAAGTTAATAGTTTCCCTGAAGGGTCACTTATAAAGCACATAATTACAAAACAATAAGTGTTCCTCAAAAGGAGCTCAAGAATGAGCCAACACCAACTCCTGACCATCTAAACCGCAACATTCCCATCATCCTGATGATCAATAGGGGTTCCCACATTTGCTCACACCAAATAAATTTCGTGATCATTGCAAAAAGGAAAGCCAAACACACAAAATAGACACCAAACAATAGGGTAAGCTAGAGTATAATACTTTTGATCATGGTATTAAGCAAGTAAATATTCAAATCAGGTTATAAACATACAAAGCAGTAGGCACCCAAATCATACGATGGCAAACATATGCAAGACCTCTCTGACTCGATTATCCAGATCATACTCTTGATATAGAATTCTAAAAGAAGTATGCACCTGTGTTGGTTTCTAAACTTTGAAGTGTTTAGACACAAGGGGTTATCACCCAAACACACACAAGGTTAATCCTCTAATGTCTTAGGCCCAATACGTCCCAAGACTAGGACCTACTATCACTCTCACCACATAAATCATTATGCTCTATGTGAGTGTGAACGATTATTAGAGTTCAGGATACCTTCCTTTGTCTAGACATCTCATATATCAAGGTATACACTAACCACACCATCTCCAAGAGTTTCCCTTGAAACTCTTTTACCAACAAAATCCACATGCTATCTCAAGCATTCAATTCTCATGCCAATCCACTACCAACCAAACAATTCATGTTTTCCATTTCATACTCAATATAATAAAATCTCATTCTCATTTAATCTCATACAACATACATGACATCATACTTCATGCATTTACGGTACAACATTCTATCATGCAGGCAAACAACCACATTAGGGAAGAAAATAGAACTAGAGCATGATCCTACACCAGTCTCGCTTAGGCTAGAAGTCCTCACTCAGGCGAGAGAGATTCTCTCGCTTTTGCAAGCCTTTTTTGCCTAGGTGAGAGCTCGAGCAGTGGAACAATGAGGTTCATACGAATTCTTGTTTAGGTGAGACCTCCTTGCTTGAGCGAGATTACTCATGCTCAAAACGAAGGCTCATCGCCTGAGCGACATAAGAAGCAGAACCTAGGTAAAAACTCTGATACTCTCGCTTAGGCGAGACTTGCTCGCTAGGCAAAAACACCAGGTTTTCTCCACTATTCACGCGTGCAAAAATCAGAAATTCTACCAAAATAACACACAATTTATTTTCATACCATCAAACGCACCACACAGTCATCAAGAGTACAAAATAGAACCAAAAACAAGCAAAATAATTTAAAACACGCAAATCCCTAACTTCCCTTACCTTGAATGGTGCTAAACTTTAAGGGGACTCTTGGTGGAGGAGAACCAGGACCAGAAACAACTTAAGGAGATGAAAAGAAACATATGAGCACGAAAAAAAAAACTAAGACTTTGATAGAGATAAATGTAAGACCAGAGCTTAGGAGCTGAGAACAAAAAGAAACAAGGGGAAGGGATCAACTTACATGGTAGAAAGAGCGTTTGACTAGTTGAAAGGGGGAACTTGTTCAAGCTCTAGTAGAGCTTTCTACTTCACCACAAGAGGGGAACAGTTTCTATAAAATGAGGCAAAATAAAATGGTAAGTGGCTGGAAGAGGTCTTGGGATCCCTAATGGGCTGGCCTTGGTCCCTCGAAATGCCAGACCCAAACTTTTTCAGAGCAGAACAAAAAACGCTTACACACCTATAATATTTCTTCTACACCTCTAAAGATTTTCGGTGTTTCATTTATGTCCTTTGAAAAATTAAATTAAAAATAAAAAATGGATAGATAAGAGGAATAATTAAACAATAATTAAGTTTCAGAGAGATTGGTGGTTGGTTAATCAAACGAATTAAATTATGATAAATGTTATATATGAAGTTCACATGTGTAATTATAACTCTTCCAAGAGTGGACATCCATATATGAAGTTCACATGTCGACTTCCGGTTATTAGAATGCTCCGGAAGTGATTTTGTGGTGTGTTAGTTATTTTCCGAAATTGGTGTATGGTGTGTTAATTATTTTCCGGAAATGGTGGTGACCAGATATAGACTTCCGTTGCATTGTTCTTCTCTCCGAAAATCCACTTTCGACTTATTCACTTCCGTTGCACACTTTTTCTCTTAAATGGTATCTACCTTTTAGTGTTTTAGTGTTATGCTTTATTTATACTTTATTTTTCTTTTAATATTTAGTTATGCTTTATTTTTAATTTTATTTATGTTTTATACTTTTTTTCATATTTTAATTTTATTTTTATATTTTTTATTGTTTATTTTTTTAATCGGTATTCTTTTACGTTTTGTATTTATTTATGCTTTAATTATTTTTTATTTATGTTTTATGTTTATTTTTTTTGCATGAATATTTATATTTTTTTATACTTTTTATGTTTATGTTTTTTTTTGCATGAATATCTTTAATTTTTGTTATTGCTTAATTTTTTTTGCTTTAATTTGTATTTTTTACGGTTTATTATTTATGCTTTATTTTTTGATGTATTTATGTTATATATTTATTTTATTGCTCAATGAATATTTTTATTTTCTATTTTCTGTTTTTTATTTTTTTATTTTTATTTAGTTAGAATTAGTATTTTTTTACAGTTTACTATATATATTTTATTTTATTTATTTATGTTTTAGATTTATTTTATTAAAATAATTGCAAATGAAAATTACTACAAATTAAAATAACTACAAATAAAATAATTACAAATTAAAATAGTTACAAATTAAAATAATTACGAATTAAAATAATTACGAGTTAAAATAATTAGAAATTAAAATAATTACAAATTAAAATAATTACAAATTAAAATAATTATAAATTAAAATAATTACAAACTAAAATTATTACAAATTAAAATAATTATAAATTAAAATAATTACAAATTATAATTATTACAAATTAAAATTAATTATAATTTTAAATTTAAACATAAAAACACTAAAAAAATTAACATAAAAACTAAAAAAGATATATAAAAAAATTAATTAAAAAGTATAAAAAAAAACAAAACTAGAAGTTGACTTTCAGACATTCACTTTACTGGAAGTCCACTTCTAGAATTCAACAACGGACACTAATCCTATCTTACGAAAGTCGACTTTAGAAAATCCACGTCATCGGAAATAAACTTTTCAGAAAATTACCACACTTTCAGAAATATCAAACATAAAAATAAAAAAAAAAATAACATAAAAACTAAAAAATAGAAACTAAAATCTAAAATAAATTACCACCACTTATGGAAGTTGTAAAAATATATAAGCGGAAGTCAAATTCTCGAGTTCAGAAATTTTTTTCACACCCTTGGTTTTCGAAGAAAAAAAAACACTACGGAAGTTCACTTTCGTAGTATCTATTAATGTTTCTCCTACAGAAGTCTAATTCCGTTGTTTTACTTTGCCATGGAAGTCCATTTCTTGAGAACAAACCAAACATAAAAAGTACAGTAAAAAGGTAGAGGAATGTTACCTGGTGTTTGTTGACGAAGGAGAAGAAGAAGAGAGCAAGATGGGGAAGAGAAGTCGTGAAAGTGAAGGAGAGGGAAGGAAGAGAGAGAGAGGGAGGAGTGGAGGTTGGGATGACAGCTAGGTCAAAATGTGTGGAAAAGTGGGTAATTAGTTCTCATTAAGTAAGAGAGAGTAAGGTTTTGAAAAAATTAAATGTACTGGTCAAAGTCATAGGGTCAATTGTGAAATTTCACAAATACTTGGAGGTGCAGAAAAGATATTGGGAGTGCAGGAAGAAAACCCCTACGTTTTTTGTACAATGTTTCTCTCTGTTAATTCTACAAGATCTTACAAGCACACCTTCTATCACTTTCACCGCACAACAAATAAGTGAATTCGTGAGTAATCCTACTCGTGTGCATTTTATGTATAAAATGTCATTAGTATTTCAATATCTAAAGAAGTATAAAAATACAACTTCTTTTCAATATTTCCGTTTTAGTATAAAGGATTATCATATGATAAAAGGAGAGAAGAAATATAACACTTATAAAATATTTTGGGACTCATTTCTCATAAAAATATCTTGGTATAATAGATTATGTCTCACTTACTAATCCATGAAGAATGGTTTATCATGTCCACGAACACTTTTACAAGACAAAGTTATAAACTAAAATTAATTTATTTGCAAATTATTTTTTTAACATTATTTCACAATAACTAGAAAGTTATATTTTTTTACTATGTATGAACCAATGAGTTTATGAAAAAGATTCTTCAGTTACTTTTATCTCTATTAAGTTTTTATGAAAAAACTTACTCACAGATACACAGCCTTATGTTTATCCTTTTATTTATTAATTTATATAATAATAATTTTCTTACAAACATTTGAATCATTGATAAAAAAAAAAAAAAAGATAACATGCTTATATAAGAAAAATCAGGATCTAAAACTATGATACTCATTTGGTAGTTTAATAGTATTATACGTTAGTGTCAAGAAATTCAAAGTGCCGTGTTTGGAATCGATGGTTTGCTAAAAGCATGACCTTGTGAATCTCCATATAGAAGTTACTATGCATTTCCAATTTTGTAACATACAAAAGGAGAAGAAAAAAGAAAAGTGTTGTGGATTTGACAGAAATGTTACACTTGAGCAAGTGTATGACACATGTAAAACTTGAGGGCGGAGACTATGACAACAAGCAACAAAATATGATTATTCACGGCTTGCACCATTCTTCCCAAAACTACGTTCAGAGGGTATCAGAAAAGTCCTTTAAGTATATCATCTCACGAACAAACTATTGAAAGGGCTGATTTTTTGTTTCGTCATATGAATCATTTGCTTTTGTAAACTATCTCTTCATCATCCACATCAAATGCAGGATTACAGAGGCATTTGAAAAGTCTACCGAGACCCTGCAGAAGAAAGAATAAATGTGTACGTATTTTCGTAAGCAGAGTATCGTGAATACATGGTGGTATAAACATAATTTTTGTGATCAGTTGTAAATATTTCTACATATACCTGCGTGAAAAAGGGAGTTCGATAGGAAATTCCTCTAGGCGATTCATCGTCTGAAGAATCAGAAGTGCTTTCTTCGTCATCAGAACTAGCTGCAATCTTCTTCCTCAAAGTTTCTCCTTTTGGATACTTGTCCTGAAGGAAGCATTAGTTTTATCAGCAAACTTGATGGTGGTAGCTTGCTTTGCGCCCTTGTGGGGGCACGAATCTGGCCTTAAAATAATATGCAAATTACAAAGAATTCATACATGAAGACACAGATCTTATAGAATGAAAGGTACATAATTGTCTTTGATTTTCTTTTATTATCTAAACATTTTGAAGTTTACCTCGTGTCAGAGACAGATAGATATCATACTTAGACCGTGGGGTAAGGGTGGCATGGGGCAGAGCATCGTGCAGATAACAAAAGTTAGACTGAAGTATGTATAATATATTTTCATGGATCTACTTTAAGAAATTGTTTATATCTTTGTAATATATATATATATATATATATTTTAGGGGGAAAACCTTTAAAACTCCAAAGTTTGCAGTATAAGTATTTTTTATAAGTACAAAAAAAAAGGGAAGTATTAAAGGGAAGTATTTCTTATAAGCAGCAAAAAAGAAGTATTTCTTATAATTAAATATTTTCATTTTAGTTTACTTTATATTGAAATATCTTCATTTTAGTTATATTATTCAGAAAACATTGGAATAGTTTTATATTTTCTACGGGGTCACATCATCGTTAACATGACATTATATAATAAAATGAATAAATATTTAATAGGAATTAAAGCAGACCAATTTTTTTAAAATAATAAAACGAAATCGGTCATATATTATAGGAATAAAATGTTATTTTACCCAAAAGTTATTATGAAGAACAATTGACAGCCTATATTCCAAGAAACCTGAAAGCTCGTTGCTAAGGTAACTGAATATGCACCTGAAATATCTTCCCAAGAATTTTAAGAGCAGTAGCCCGAACTTTAAGTTCCTCTTTCTTGACATTGTTTTCCTTTAGCACCTGCAACCATAAATGTATGAAGAACAATATTCTAGTCAGCCATTTCACGTCTTTTGTTCTGGTCGCAGGCGATAAAGAAAACCCCGATCTTAAAAAGGAAGTCATATGTAGAATTCATTATATCTCGTCCCGGATTATGTAAGGCTTTACTGTCTCGGGTTTTCTAGCTAACAAACTATTTCCCATTTCAGCGTGTGGAAATAGTAGTTACTTTTTCGTGCCAAGAGCTTCATTGTATCTGGATAAACGACAATTAATACAGTAACCCGTGTCCTGATCAACTATGAAGCTATTAAAGAGCATCCCTTCTTGTTAAATAATTAAAATGAGTTATGAACTCACCATTTGACACACGTGTACAAGGGTTACTTCTATGTCCACTACATTTAACTTCCACAAGGAACTTATCAATGTGTCCTTATGGAGGCGAATGTGAGAGTCAACATCATTTTCAGGGCCACTACTACCATCCATTTTAAATTGCTTGCGGATGTCTTCTTGAAGCTGAATTAATTGATAAGCACCTAAATTGCATTGCTCAATAGAATTAAAACATCATTTGGAATAACTAACCTCAGGAAATGCAACAGACTGTTAAGTGAGGGTTTGGTAATGTAACTAACCTTTAGCAGCTGTGAGTTGTGATTTCCAGAAATGTCCTTTATTGCGTACCCATTCAGCCAAAAATGGCACTCCAAGATAAATGGCCTTTTTCCCTAGTTCTTGTGCTGCCTGTCTTGAATATATGTAGCCGATGGTATGTAACATATCTACTCCAAATGCTGCATTCAGAGACAGCGGAGACTAATGTAATTGATTATATCATTGATAAATAACATGCTACGAACAATTCTGCATAATGTCCTTTACTATGAGATTCTGTACCATCTATCATGAGGAAAACCATTCGAGTTTTTTTCATGGCAAAATGTCTGGCTTAAGTCGTTTAAAATTTCAATCAGAGAAATGTTAGGAGTTTCATGGGCATACTCTGTTTAAGGTTTAATGTTTATAACTTTGAATGATAACCGATGGCATCATGTGGTTCGTCCCAAGGAATGTATTACAAATAAAGGCAGCTCAAAGTTCACTAACCAGCACGAGAAAGCCGTCTTGCTTCAGATTCTGCTCGTAGGAAGAATCCCTTTTTGTCACCACGAACATATTGGGCAAGATAATCTTTCAAATTTCTTGCTAGCTTTTCTTCCCTTTCTCTTTGGACAGCCTATATGAAATAAAGAAAACGAAGGTAAAAGAAATTAAAACAAAAATATAACCTCTCGCTTCTTTCCTCTCAAATCGACTATATAAAGCATAGCTAAATTGTCAATGTCATCGTCATCTTATCACCAACTGATGCAACAAGGTTAAATGAGTCCAAGAACTTAATGAAGTGGAATGGCTATAAAAGCGTGGACGTATGTACTCAAGGTCAAGTGAAAAATTGAACAAAAGAGACAGAAGCAATATATGAGAGCAGGGATTGTGCACATATTTCAGTTTCCTGGACACAGAATAATCAGTCATAGAGTAGAATAAAAACAAATTATTCTTTAAAACACATCAAATTAATCTTCACCACTTCAGCATTGTACTTCTAAACTAATAAAATTCACATTTCATTTTGTTGTTCAATGAATCGAAACGTCTCACTAATAATAAAATGTGATTTTCAGAGAAACAAAATTGCTCCAATTGAAACGAAAAGGCAGTGTGCACGGTCATAAATTTGTGTTACTGTCACAGTAAACCAAAATTATGAGCTTCTACATATTCGATACCTATATTGATATTGTTCTCTCTCACAATAAGAAAAAGTGAGGAAATGTAGTGTTCGGGAAACCTAACATTGAAAACGATTATAGCAACCTAAAAGCCCAATCACGTTAGTTGTTTTCTCTTACAAAAATAACATAAACACAGCCAAAGTAATGATGAAAAGTGAATATAAACTTTCTTGCCTTTAACTTCTCATTCAGTTTATCAGGATCCTCACTGTCATCAGCTAGCTCAGAAGAAGCCATTGATGCCACAGCTAGATGCCCTATGTAGTCCTCAAACAATTCACTTCCAAAGAGCAGGGCGAAGACAGCCATGGGGTCAAGCATAGTTTCCCTGTTAAGGAATTCATTCATTAATCTATGAAAATAAAAACTTCTTCAGGGAAGATCACGATTAAGGACACCTTTACTTTTAAAATGACATGTTTGATCCTAAAATCCAATTTAAACCACTCAAACCCTCAGTCACTAGACCAATTCTAGTGGTAATTTAGGAATATCTTATGATTTATTTGATTAAAATAAGTTGACTAAATTAGGGTTCTTCCACAATTAAAGCTTTTGTTAAATTAATCCTTAATTAAATTATTAATACTAATGAACCCTTAAGACCATAAAACGGAGCGTCTACTGATCCTCTTTTGATTTTTATTTATTCGACCATAGCCTTCTTTTCTTACTTTTCTTTATCTTTATGACACCTGAGGAATTTGCACTTTCTTAACCCAGATTGTACTCTTAGTCAAGTCAAAGAAAGATTGGGGCTCAGATGTCTATTCACAAATCACAATGACTATTATGTGCCAAAAGCCTTGGGTAAAAGTAAGATTACCATTGAACGCTAATCAGGCATAGTAACACTCATCACAATAATTAAAGCTAATCAAGTTAGCAAATACAATGGAGTTCCACATTGGTATTTAAGCTGAAAATCATCATCATCAGAAGTACCTCGATACAGAATGCTTCCCATTTTGATTGTACGCATTCCTTTGAACCGGATCACTCAAAACTTGGTACGCTTCACCCAATATCTGCTAACACAAAAACTTTAAAATATAAATACATAAAAACGTTACTCGAGTACTTGTTCACAAGTCCTTCTAATATAGAAAAAAAAAGTTTCTCCATAAATTAATTTATAAAACCATTTTCACATAACTTCTTTAAATTATTATTTTTAATTTACATATAAATTAATTTTAACTTATTAAAAAATATTTTTATATTTTTTTTCCTGAAAAAAGTTTCTCCACACAAACATTATATCTTTTTTTTTCTAACCATAACATTAATATAGTTGATATACCGTGGAAAAGCAATATAACAGTATTTAAGAACGTTGTATCATCATTTATCATCATCATAATCATTATTATTATTATTATTTTGATTAATCTTAATTGGAAAATGCTTTTGATATGTTTTTTACATAGTTTAAAGCAATTATTACTTCAATATATGATTGTACGAGTGCATTACGATTAAATTATAGTTAAGCGTGAGTGATTACAGTGGTAGAGTGGAGCTACCTGGAACTTCTCGGCAGCGCGAGGATCGTTCGGGTTTTTATCGGGATGAACTTGCATTGCCTGTAGCAGTAACCAAGCAGTTAAGCAAATCAGAAAAAAAAAAAAGTAGAATCAAAGCAAGAAGGAGAATAGTTAGTTGAAGTAGATTGAATAACCTTATGGTAATAGGCCTTGCGAATTTGGTCTTCGGAGGCAGAGGGAGTGATCCCGAGGATATCGTAGTACTCCGTTTCCTTCACCATCGTGCGTGCCAATTCAAACCTGAGAAGAGAATCCAAGAGGAGAAAGAAAGAGAGAAAGAAAGAAAGAAAAACGAATGGAAGAGAAGGGGAAGGGGTCACGAGGAAGTGTAGGCTTTACAGTTCTGATGCGCAATATTGTAATTCACGGGAAGTGCTTTTTCGCGGGAGAAAACAGTTTTTTAAGCGCATTGTGTCCCAGTGACAGTGCCTATCTCATCATCATCATTTTCGTTTCGGAATACAATGAATAGAGGGAGAGTGGCTTTTGGAGCTGTCTGTGGGCCTTTTCTTTGGACTTCTCAATGCTGCTTTTTTCTCTGTTCCTTCTTTGTTGGGCTTTCAGGATTTCGGAAATACTTTATATCAAATTAAAACTGTTTTGCTTTTTCTCCACCTGAAAGTTGCGTCATCATTTTTGTGTATTGGTGTCAGTGCACCTTTTTTGTTATTATCTGGACCTGAACGCTATGCAGAAAAGATTTTTTGACAAAAAAAGGAAAATAAAAAAAAAGGTCCTACCGGGAGTCGAACCCAGGTCGCTGGATTCAAAGTCCAGAGTGCTAACCACTACACCATAGAACCATTTGATGACAAACGTAAAACTAAATCTTATTTATAACAACTTTCACTAGCTATAATAACATTTCTATTCTATACTTGAACGATGGATTTTAGTAGCAAACCTACGTAATGTTGCGAGCCCCGGGAAAATATTTGACGTCATGCAAATTACATTTTTATTTAACTTTTAATATTTTTATAAATTTTAGGTTTTAATTTTAAATGTAGAGAAGTGTTTGCAATTATTATTTTTTAAGTTGATTAAATTCTATTTTTTAAAAATAAACAAACTCTCTTCCAGTCATCATAGTTACCAAATATTAACATGACGTCTTACAAAATCTGAAAGATTTTATTAGAATTTCAAAAACGCACTAACAAAGTTTTAAAATGATTTCATGTTTTAAACTCATTATAAACGGCTAAGTATTTGGATATAATATAGAAGAAGTTAACAAGCATGTTGTTTATTATGTTACTTAAAATATGTCCAAATCTCAGTTAATTTTATAAGATTAAGTTGATAAAACCTTATTAAGGATTCTCCTAGCAAAATTTGTTTGGTCAACTACATTTCCCTTTTATCAAAACCTCACATATTGCTATATCCGTTGTTCTTATACTCCATATCAGTAACGAAACTTGGACAAAATATTTAGGGGTGTCAAATTAGATTTGTTATATATAACTTTTTTAGTTAGAAAAAAAAAGTTTTTCATTTTTTTTCTTCATTTCCTCTTCTTAAAACAAAGCACACATAATAGTAGAATTCAAAAAAATATAACTATTATTCGTTATTATATCATGTTATTATATCATGATACCAAACCATGAATATCATTTTAGATAAGCTCTTCGTATCTCACCAATTTAATTGAGTGGGTATTGTCAAATTTGACGATGCTTTTCCTGGATTACGTTCTAATAAATTTTTAAATTCATTATATATAACTCTATGAACTTTAGAGATTTGTTTTTCTTTGTGTTGAATTCTTGGTTCTCATGAAAA